>Ga0183097_10135_pt1 | contig 249837 bp, 267 predicted proteins | sample BioMet8_FD_128883 | JGI IMG/M metagenome (GOLD analysis project Ga0183097, IMG submission 128883) | Microbial communities from bioreactor (seeded with sewage sludge) at Lawrence Berkeley National Lab, California, USA - Biofuel... | ecosystem: Engineered > Bioreactor > Anaerobic > Unclassified ... | reverse complement strand
TCCGCTTCGGCGGCCTGAATACCATCGCTTACACGGCAGATGCCACAACCGAGTTTCTTACGCCAACGCCTGCTGCTTTCCTCGACAGCGTTCCGCTGTTCCGCGCGGGCGGGCTTGCGATAGCAGCGTTCACAGATACGGCAAAGGTTGATCCGGTTGTAGTAACCGAAACCATCAACACAGCCGACAAACGGAAAATGACCTATTCAGAAGCTTATGTAAAAGTCACAGATAAATTTGAACTGCAAACGGCTTATGTTTACAAGAGCACGGAAAACGAAATTGACGATGGCCGCATGTGCTCCGTGACAGTGAATACGGAACAGTTCGCCGCTGTCACCGGATTGGAGGTGGTAAGAAATGGCTGATTACAATGGAATCGAGGCGCTTCTTGCCTCTACAGACAATCTGGTGCAACTCGTAAATAATACCGGCCATGACGATGACACACTGACTTTTGAAGGTGTCGACTGGTTCAAATACAACGGTGTTGCAGCAAAGAGCATCTATGTCAGCGGCAACAGCTGGTTCGGATTCGGAACAAATACTTCTCAGCTTTACGTCTGCCAGCGGGACTGCAAACTCTGGAACTTCTGGCGGGAAGAAGGCACGCTTTTCAATTACTACAAGTTCCTTCGTCTAAAATGGGACGGCTATTCAGCATACAGCAGTACCGGTGATGATGTGCGTCTGACCTATGAGGTTTACCTGTTCAGCACCGGTGATATCTTTCTGAATGTGCTGCGCATGCCGACGAACGCAAACTATCTTGGTACCAGTCAGCTTGTCTGCACGGGCGGCACAAAAGCTCTTATTGTGACATCCGGTCAGGCATTGCAGGAAACCTTTACACACACAAACGAGGACGGCTCCGATTTCACGGCAGCCGCAGGGCTCATTGACATCAAGGCGCCTTACGACAGGAAATATCTTGTATCAGACAAAAGTGGCAAATATTACACCGTCGACGCAGGTGCTTTGAAAGAAGTCACTGCCGAGGAAACCTATATCTCAGTGTCCGGGATCACCTTGCAGACCGCGCTCTGGGTAAAGCCGAGTTACAATCTTGTGCTCCGGGATACGGGAAACGCCAGGGCCTATGTGTTTCCACTGCAAGTGGCGGCATTACCGGATTACACTTACCGAGATCGGTGACCGGGAGCGTATCGCTACTACAGCCAGTGATCCGACCGTAATTGAGGCAGGCGGCTCCGTCAGTACTGTCCGATCATTAAAAACGCAGACCCGGTGCTTGGCGATGTGGTCGAATTCACAGCGGCCAGTAATGAAGCGTGGTGCGTCGTGCATGTCAGTTCTGACGGGACAGAACCTAAAACCGCTATTGAAAAGCATATCTCCGCACTGGTCAACCTTTTCAAGACCAGCGGCGTGGAAGAACGTCCATCCGGCAGTCTGCTGCTTCCGCTTACCGATCCGGTGCTGCTTTTCTGGCAGGATTCGCTTGACCCACTTCCCGTATTGGAAGCAGATGTAACCGCGATGCCATTTCCACAGACGGTACTGACAGAAAATGTGGACATGACGGATTCCACGATTCTCGGCATCGAGAAAGTAACAGCTGATGCCGATGATAATACGCTTTTTGCGGTTTCCTTCGATGGCGGCACGACGTGGTGGAACTATGTGGACAATGCATGGGCACAGCTTTCTGAAGCACAGTCCGGCATGACGAAGCCGCTCTCGCTGACATTGGCACAGACGCATGGGCCTTAAAAGCTACCACCGGGCATTACATGTTCCGCTTCATTCTTTTTGAAGGAAGCTACGTGAACAGCATTGTTGTTGATTACCTGAATTAGGAGGTCTGAAGAATGAAATTAAAAGGAACCACAAAAATAGAGCTGACCGATGTGTATACCGGGAAGAAGGAAATCTACCGCGACACCAACATGGTCACTAAGGCCGTGCAGCAGGTATTCGGAACCAATATAGAGGGAGCGCTGTTCAATATTAACGGTACTTCTACAGTAAACTGGAGCGATCATTTCCTGCCGATCTGCCCGCATACCATCGGCGGAGTCTTACTATTTCAGGACGCAATTGCTGAGGACGAAAATACAATCTACGCGCCTTCTGCCAATCAGTGCATCGGTTACGCATCCAACGATGTCAACGCAACGGCGAATGTCCTGCGCGGCAGCATGAACCTGACAGAATCCAAGACAACGGACAAGGGCTACAAATTTGTGTGGGACTTCACGACGAGCCAAGGCAACGGCACCATTTCGGCGGTTTGTCTCACGCACAAATACGGCGGCGTCGGCTACTTTGGCGATACTTTTGATGCAGGAAAACGACTGCTCCGCATGAAAGATAACGCCTATTCGCTCGATGGCATTAAGGCTAACCGCTACATTGACTGTGTTGAGGTTAATTTTGAAGGCAACTACTTCATCAGCATATCGATGGACACTTCCGGCGCGATTCTCATAAACAAAGTTCGGAAATGCTTCTGCGAGATCGGATTGAATTTTCCGCTGAAGGAGCTGGGCGATGAACTTCTGGAGACACACACACTCAATCCAACTGTCTTTATTAACCGCTATGCTTCCAGTAACTATGGCTACTTTGATTTTCACGATGGCGAGGACGGCTATTGGTACGGCTTCATGGGCGAGAGCAATTCATCCGGCAACGCAACCGTAAAGTGGATCAAAATCAAGAAATCCGACTTCACCTTCACAGAAGGAACCTGGACGCTGAATGATGTGCAGATCTACCAGCTTGGCTCTCATGGCAGTTATGGTAGTCAACCATATCGAAGCGTGCAGTCTGTCCTGCGGAACGGTTATCTTTACATGATGAAGTACGACCGCACCGGAATGTATAAGGTGAACGCCAATAACGTGGCGGATATAACATGGGTGCCATTTGGCTTTACAACCAATTTCAGCACCGGTTACTACGGCGGCACACAGATTTTTAAACTCGGTGACCGTATCCTTGGTTCCGATTTCAATATCTGCGCGGATGATACTGTGATCCATACGATCAACTATGGAGACTACAGCTACATCTGTACGCCATTCTTCCGATATGGCCCGTATGCGATTACCTTTGGCAGATATAATTACAGCGGCATGACGGTCTATAAAACGCTCTGGCTTGTCAGCCCATACATCGCAAGCATCAACAATCTGTCGACCTCCGTGATCAAGACGGCGGACAAGACAATGAAAATCACCTATACGGTTGAAGAAGCATAACAATTTTAGATGGAAGGCGGCTGCCCAATTCGGGTAGCTGCTTTTTTCATGCAAAAAACAAGGAGGATCAAAGGATATGAAAGATTTCTGGTATTCCATTCAAGCGGTGTTTATGGCCATTGGCGGCTGGCTGGGCTGGTATCTGGGCGGGTGTGACGGCCTGCTGTACGCGCTGCTCGGTTTTGTGGTCATGGACTATATCACCGGCGTTATGTGCGCCATCGCCGACAAGAAGCTCTCCAGCGAGGTCGGCTTCAAGGGCCTGTGCCGTAAGGTCCTGATTTTCATTCTGGTGGGCGCGGCAAACATCATCGACGTCCAGATCATTGGTACCGGCTCGGTACTGCGGACGGCGGTGATCTTTTTCTACATTTCGAACGAGGGCCTATCACTGATTGAAAACGCGGGCCATCTGGGCCTGCCCATCCCGGAGAAGCTGAAGGCTGTTCTGGAGCAGCTTCATGACCGGGCCGAAAAGGAGGACAAATAACATGAGTAACAGCAGCTTAGTCAATTACACGCAGCTCAGTCCGAACTGCAGCAAACCGAGAAATCATGTCATTGATAAGCTCACCATCCATCACATGGCGGGCAATCTGTCTGTGGAGCAGTGTGGCTCTGTGTTCGCGCCAACCAACCGTCAGGCCAGCGCCAACTATGGTATCGGCACGGACGGCCGCATCGGGATGTATGTGGAGGAGGCAAATCGAAGTTGGTGCAGCTCCAATAGCGCCAACGATAACCGGGCAGTCACCATCGAGGTGGCAAACGATGAAGTCGGCGGGGACTGGCACGTCAGCGACACGGCGCTTGAAAAGCTCATTGCTCTGTGCGTGGATATCTGCCAGCGCAATGGAATCTCTCGCATCAACTACACGGGAGATAAATCCGGCAATCTAACCATGCATAAGTGGTTTGCAGCGACCGCCTGTCCCGGCCCGTATCTGGGAAGCAAGTTCCCGTACATCGCCGAGCAGATCAACGCTCGGCTCGGAAGTACTCAGCAGTCTGCGGCGGATACGTCTTCTGATGAGCTGCCCTATCGCGTCAGAGTCGTCATTTCCAACCTGAACATCCGGAAAGGTCCCGGCATCAACTACGGCACTGTGGGACGATACACCGGAAAGGGCGTATTCACCATCGTCGAGGAGGCCAGCGGTACTGGAGCAACCAAATGGGGCCTGCTCAAAGCCTATCAGACTGGCCGGAATGGCTGGATCTCGCTCGACTATGCGGCAAAGCTCTAAGACGTCATTTTAAGGCTCGACGGAAAAAAATCCTGCCGGGCCTTATTTTTTTGTTCAAACGCAGCCTTTCTGTCCTGTGGAGGGTGGAGGCGGATGTTATGAGCAATTATTTCTCTAACTTTTCGGCCAAACGGCACTTTTACCTCCATTGGGTAGCGAGGACAGAGGTGGTCCTCAGACTGGAGGATAAGCGATGACAAGGGATGACACAGCAAAAATTACTGAACTTCAGAATAGAGGAATTGGTTATAAACGAATATCCTCGCTGATGGGTCTTACCGTCAATGCGGTCAAGTCTTACTGTCGCAGGCACCCGGTCAGCAAGTATGGAATCTGTCTGCAGTGCGGAGCGCAGATCAGGCAAACGCCGCATAAGAGAACGAAAAAGTTCTGCTCCGATGCCTGCCGGATGGCGTGGTGGAAAGCACACCCGGAGCAAGTAAAGCGGAAGGTTTATCACCTTACCTGCGCATGGTGTGGCAAACCCTTTGACAGCGCCGGAAGTAGCAAACGGCAATACTGCTCCCGCGCCTGCTACGCCAATGCCAGGCGCAAGGAGGCGCGGGAATGACAGATGAATTGTTCCGGCGCGTGGCGCTCTATCAGGCAACGATGTCACTCATGCGGAGTATGCTCACCAAGGGCATTATTTCGGAGAAAGAGTACGCGGAGATTGATACAATATTCGCCGAAAAATACGGTTTATCTTCGTCCACAATATATCGCTGAAAGCCTTGCTATTACTGCATTTCAGAGCGAATATGTAACATACCAAGGAAGTGATATGAGTGGAACGAGAAGTAACAAGAGTAGAGTTTAGTTTTCCCGCGCAGCCAAAATTGAAGCGCGTGGCGGCATACGCGCGGGTTTCCTCCGGCAAGGATGCCATGCTCCATTCGCTCTCGGCGCAGGTCAGCTACTACTCCGACCTTATTCAACAACATCCCGGCTGGCTCTACTGCGGTGTGTACGCAGACGAAGCACTGACGGGCACGAAGGACGACCGCGCTGGCTTCCAGCGTCTACTAACGGAGTGCCGCGCTGGGAATGTGGATATGGTCATTACAAAGTCTATTTCCAGATTTGCCCGTAATACGGTCACGCTGCTGGAAGCGGTGCGTAAACTAAAAGGTCTGGGCGTGGACGTGTACTTTGAAGAGCAGCGCATCCACACCTTAAGCGCCGATGGAGAGCTGATGATGACCATTCTGGCGTCCTACGCCCAAGAGGAAAGCCTGTCGGCCAGCGAGAATCAAAAGTGGCGTATACGGAAAGCCTTTGAACAGGGTGAGCTGATACAGCTTCGGTTTCTGTTCGGCTACCGGATCACAAGGGATAGGATTGAGATAGACCCAGACAGCGCCGCCATCGTGCGCGAGGTCTTTCAGCGCGTTGTCGACGGCGACACCTTCGGCTCCATTGCCAAAGACTTGACCGAACGCGGCGTTGACCGGGAATTCGGTGGCGAATGGACTTCTTCCCGCATCCGCGATATGGTCGCCAACGAGAAGTATACGGGCAATTCGCTTCTGCAGAAATCCTACAAGAACAACCATCTGGAAAAAAAGCAGATCCCGAACCGGGGCGCTCTGCCCATGTACTATGCCGAAGGGACGCATGACGCCATCATCGACGCCGACATATTCCAGAAGGCGTGTGAGGTTTTGGAGCGCCTTGACGCGGAAGCCGCCGGCCGCAAACCTCCCGAGCGGAACGTGTTCACCAGCATGATCCATTGTCCGCTCTGCGGCAAGAATTATAAGCGGGTCAACGACCACGGACATTGGGGTTACAACTGCTCCACCTACCAGCGCAAGGGCAAACAAGCCTGCTCCGGCAAGCGTATTCCCGAATCCACGCTGATAGCTGAATCTGCCGCCGCTCTGGGGCTTCCCGCTTTCGACGAGGATGCCTTCAAAGAGAGAATTGAGCGCATTGATGTGCCGGAGCCAAACCATCTGCTGTTCGTATTCAACGATGGGCACACGGTCGAGCGTGTCTGGCGGGACCGCTCCAGAGCTGAAAGCTGGACGACGGAAATGAAGGAAACAGCGCGGCAACGGACTTTGAGACAAAGGAGGACAAGCAAATGACAAGAACAGCGCGGGCGGTCACGGTGATCCCGCCGACGATCAATCCAATCACTCATCTGCCTGGGTTCTCGGTCAGAAAACGCCGCGTCGCCGGGTACGCCCGCGTTTCCACTGACAAGGACGAGCAGTTTACCAGTTATGAGGCACAAATCGATTATTACACGCAGTACATCAAGCAAAATCCTGAATGGGAATTTGTGACGGTATACACGGACGAGGGCCTTTCGGGGCTAAACTCCAAAAAGCGCGGCGGCTTCAACCAGATGGTGTCTGACGCCCTCGCGGGCAAGATAGACCTTATCGTGACCAAATCCGTCAGCCGTTTCGCCCGCAACACCGTGGACAGCCTCGTCACCGTTCGCAAGCTGAAAGAAAAAGGCGTGGAAGTGTATTTTGAAAAAGAAAACATTTTCACCCTCGACAGCAAGGGTGAACTGCTCATCACCATCATGTCCTCGCTGGCGCAGGAAGAGTCCCGCTCCATTTCCGAGAACGTGACGTGGGGCCAACGGAAGCGGTTCTCGGACGGCAAGGTCAGCTTGCCATACAGCCAGTTCCTTGGCTACGAGCGCGGGCAGGACGGACTTCCCAAAATTGTGGAGGAGGAAGCGACGCTGGTCAGACGAATCTACGCGCTTTTCATGGACGGAAAGACCGCCTGCGCAATTTCGAAGCAGCTTACCTCCGAGAGTATTCCTACTCCGGCTGGCAAGACCAAATGGTCGGTTAGTACCATTGAGAGTATCCTCACAAACGAGAAATATAGGGGATCGGCAAAACTTCAGAAACGCTTCACGGTTGATTTTCTCACCAAAACCATGAAGGTAAATGAGGGCGAGATTCCGCAATACTGGGTGGAGCACTCCCATGAACCGATCATCCACCCTGATGAATGGGACGCCGTTCAGAAGGAATGCGCCCGGCGCAAGGCTCTGGGGCGCAGCTACAGCGGAAACAGCGTATTCGCTTCGCGCATCATCTGCGGCGACTGCGGCGGGTTTTATGGTCCAAAGATCTGGAACTCCACAAGTAAATACCGCCGCACGATTTGGCAGTGCAATGCCAAGTTCAAGGGTGATCACAAATGCACAACGCCTCATCTGGACGAGGAAACCATCAAAGTCCGCTTCCTCGCCGCTTTCGACAAACTGCTTGACGGCAAGGATGCTCTTTTGGAAAACTGCGAACAGGTCAAGGCCAAGTATACGGATTGTACCGTCATCGATGCCGAGCTTGAAAATCTGCTCCGCGAGATCGATGTGGTGACCGAACTGACGCGCAAGTGCGTCGAAGAGAATGCGGCCAGCGTACAAAACCAGAGCGAATACACCACCCGCTACAATGGTTATGTCGAGCGGTACAGCGCAGCAAAGGCAAGGGTTGAGGCACTGGAGCAGGAACGGACGCTTCGGCTGGCGCGGGCGGATGCTTTTGAGACCTTTATCCGCACGGTAAGGGATGTGGACACTGTTCCCGTAGAGTTTGACGACAGACTTTGGCTGAAGGTGATCGACACTGTCACGGTGAAGAACGACGGGACGTTGGTGTTCAAGTTTCAGAATGGGATGAAATTGAACGGCTAAAAGGCAATTGAAAGACTGTGGGCTTTTTTGAGGTTTGCAGTTCTTTATTTGCTTTACAAGACACTGAAAATTTGGTGAATATACTTTATTTTGGCAGACATATCCGGTTGCTATTTGTTGCGTTTTACCATTTTGGAGATTATACTTATAATATGATTGTATCTTTGGATTTCTATATTAAACAGAAGAAATGAGGGGATAACATGAAGATGAAATGTTGGCCAAAATCAAAAGTTGGAAAATGGTCCGCTATCCTCACACTGGTCTTTATCATAGTTATGTCATTAAAAGTTTCAGCTTTAGCGATCTACATCCGACTGCCCTTTCCAAGCCCAATACTTGCGGTAATAGGAGTTGTTGGATTTGCACTCGGCATTGTATCAATCGTAAAAAATAAAGACAGAGCGTTATTAACTTTGCTATCCATACCAGTTGGTCTGTTGATTATATTTTGGGTGACAGCTGAGATTGCAGTTCCTCATTAGGACCTGGCCAGATTATGTAGATCAGCATTGCAATAATTTTCTTAAGGGGGCGAATGTAATGTCTGAAATCAAAGAAACCAAAACAACTTATTTACTATGGTCAACGCTCGCTGGAACGATATCTTTTTTTGTAAGTGCCGTGATCACGTCCATAGTGCTGTCACCTTTAGATTTTGCGATTATTGACACAATCCTCGCCGGGGGTATCGGTGGGCTTTTCCTTGGCCTCTTTCTTATGAATCGTCATAAGATCCATAAAATGGGGCTTGCAGGTTTCGTTGCAGTACCAGTTGGCTTTTGGGGCGCTTTCGTTCTGGCGGGAGGAGCGGATTTATTATTTTCTGCAATCAATATTAATACTGAGAATCCCAGCATTTATAACATAGAGAATATAATTGGAATCATATTCATGGGTATAATCTGCGGTGCAATTTTTGGTGCAACCATTTATGGCCGCAAATCTATTTGGACGTTTTCAGCAGTCTGCGGATTGGCTTCTTTTCCTTTTGGAATATTAGTGGGCTTCTTCAATTCGGGACATCCGATAAAAGCAACATTTGAAAATCTGTTTGCTGTTTTTGGACCTATCGATCTGAATTTCCTCTCGATTATAACGTCATTTGGCGTGGGGATAGGATTGAGTATCGGTCTGTTTAGCATGCTGAAACAAAAAAGTACAGAGAAAGGAACCATGTGAAAGAGAGGTGGTCGAGATGCCGGTTAAGGTCGGAAAATTTATTTACTGGACACCGAGGATTTTGTCGATTCTGTTTCTTGCCATGTTCTCTTTGGATGTGATCGAGCCCGGGCGAAGCATCGGTGATATCATAATCGGTCTGATTATGCACAACATCCCGGTATTTATCCTGACCGGACTTCTCGTTATTGCCTGGAAGCATGAAGTCGTCGGTGCAGTCACTTTCATCAGTGCGGGGTTGCTTTATTCGGGGCTGACTGTGTTTCGGGCGATCCATTCAGAAATTCCTTGGTATCTGAGCACTTCTTGGAGCCTTACCATTGCAGGGCCAGCATTTCTTGTTGGAATCCTATTCCTTTTGAACTGGAAGCGCAAGAGACAGCAGTGAACGAGAGAATCAGGAAAATCTGAAGTGTACAGTTTAGTTTGCACCCCTCCTCCCGAAGATGCACCCCCCTGAAACGCGATTTGCACCCCCCTACAACTTTCTATTAAAATATGAGTCCTTTGCCAGAGAAAGCCTTGCAAACTCAATGTTTGCAAGGCTTTCTTGTTTTTCCTTCTCCAAACACACTTAGACTGAATCCCCTCCGGTGACAGGACAGCCGTTCTGTCAAAGTGCCATAAAATTTTATAAACCTCAGGCAAATCCGAGTCAGCCCATGAACTTCACTCTGCGCCAAAGCCGCCGGCCGTACTGCGGAGCATTCGCCGGGGCGTCCGGGCGGCGCCCGATCACATCCGATCACGCGGCGGTAATCCGCCGGCGGCAAGTCCGACGATGGCAAAGCCACGCGGGCCCGTGCCCGATCACGCGGCGGTGATCCGCCGCCCGTGCGCGGGCGCTGGGCGTGATCGGGCCGGCGGCTAAGGAGCGACCTTGGGCATTTGCGGGAGGCGGGGGCGCCCGTCGCAGGCGGCTGCACGCCGACGCAGCGGACGCGGCCTTCCGCGCCTGCGGGAGGCGGGGACGATGAAGCCAGTGTTTTCGCCCTTCCCGCTGGTCAGGGGCAGCCTTCCGCACTCGCGGGGGACGGGGCGGCGCCGAAGGTCATCGGGCGCACGGCGCGGCCGTGGACAGCCTTTCACACCCGCGGGAGGCGGGGCGTCCCCCTTCGGAAAGTCCGGGCGCGCCCTTTTCTTTTCCGCGGCGCCGTGCTATCATGGAGGCGGACAAATCAAGCCGGAAAGGGAGACGAGGAGATGCGGGAAGTGGAAATCAAGCTGCGCTGCGACCCTGCGGGGCTGGCGGCGCTGCCGGCCTATCTGGACGCGCGGGGCTATCAGGCGGAGGAGGACGGCGAGGAGACCGACCGGTACTACCGGCACCCCGACCGGGACTTTCAGGCCACGCGGGAGGTGCTGCGCCTGCGGACCGTCCGCGATCTGCGGGACGGAACGACGCGGGCCCTCCTGACCTACAAGGGGCGAAACCGGGCCGCGCTGGGCCAGTCCCGGGAGGAGCTGGAATTCGGCGTCTCGGACCCGGAGACGGCGGAGGCCGTGCTGGACCGTCTGGGGTTCCGTGAGGCGGACCGGGTCCGCAAGCTGCGGCGCACCTTCCGGCGGGACAACCGGACCTTCTGTCTGGACACCGTGGAGGGGCTGGGCGCGTTTCTGGAGATCGAGCTGCTGTGCCCCGAGGCTGAGGAGGCCGCGGGCCGGCAGGAGCTGACGGCCCTGCTGGCGGAGCTGGACTTTCTGCACCCCGCAGTGGAGCCGAAAACCTATCTGGAGCTGACGCGGGCGGCCGGGGAATGACCCTCCGCTCCCCGCGAAAAGGCCGGGCCGCATAAAGCGGCCCGGCCTTTTTGATGCGTTTTGGCGGACTGCGCCGGCGTCTTACGCCACGCCGACGGTGAGCAGGATATTGGCGAAGGTGCGCTTTTCGCCGGTGGAGACGGCCAGCCGCAGCGCCGGCTCCCCGCAGGCGTCGTAAAATTCAAACCGGCCCAGCTGCCCCAGCTCCATGCCGCCCAGCAGCTTCTGGAACTCCCCGAAAATCTCCGGCTCCGTTCCGTCCCCCGGATTCATGACCTCCGCCTTTTCCACATTGATGACGCTCAGCAGTGTCTCCAGCACGTCCGTCGTCGTCGGCTGGCCCGGGCGCAGCCCCAGCCAGACCTTCTCCGCTCCGCCGCTCTTGCTGGCCAGCGGATAGTTCCCGTCCGCAATCAGAATCTTATCCCCGTGCCCCAGCAGGCTCAGCACCCGCATCAGCTCCGGGTGAATGCACGTTCCCGTCAGCATTTCCTTCCGCCTCCTTATTTTTCCCCGGCCCGCAGCTCGCCCAGCTTGCCGCCGGGATGACACCGCACATACTTCTGCGGATCCCAGTCCTGCTCCACCTGCAGCGCCACAGACAGCGCCTGCAGCGTCAGCAGCTCCGCCAGAATCGAGTTCCGCGGCGCCCGGTTCAGCGGGCCGCCCTCCGCGCCCACGCCTGCGTACAGGCACACCTCGCAGTACCGGCCCAGCCAGCTGTCCGGATTGCCCGTCACCGCGATGAGCTTGCACCCGTTGTTCCGTACGGCCGCCGCCGTCGCCTTCAGCTCCGCCGTCTCTCCGCTGTTGGAGATGCAGATCACCACGTCTCCCGCCGCCAGCTGGCCGCAGGACCCGTGAACCGCCTCCGTCCCGTGGAGAAAATAGCACGGATTCCCCGTGGACGAAAACAGGGACGCCATGTACGACGCCACGTGTCCCGGTTTCCCGATGCCCGTGATGTGCAGCCGTCCTCCGGCCCGCTGGGAGTCCTCTATCAGCTTTGCCGCCTGCTCGTAGGTCCCGGCGCTCAGCTTGTCCGCGAAGTCCGCGAACTCCTCCTTCGCCGAGGCCAGAAACGTCTCCACCGCCGCGCGGCTCTCCTTTTTCAGCATACTCTCTCCTCCTTATTTCAGCGCGTCCAGCTCACCCGCGTCAAAGCCATCGTAACCCCGCTGGCGCAGCAGCGCCTGCACCTCCGCCGTGGTGGGCAGCGACGGCATCGCTCCCATCCGGGAGACCGTGATGGCCGCCGCATGGCTGGCGAAGGCCAGCGCCTCCGCCTCCGGCAGGCCTGCCGTCACGCCGGTGCAGAACGCCGCCACAAAGGAATCTCCCGCCGCCGTGGGGTCCTTCACCTCCGCCATCTTCACGCAGGGCGTCCGGCGCACGCCGTCCGCGCCCGCCGACGCCGAACCGTTGCCGCCCAGCGTGATGAGCACCCGGTCCACGCCCTTCGCCCGCAGCGCCGCCGACACCGCCGCGATGTCCCCGTCGTCCGCGCCGTTCTCGTCCGCCCGCAGGGGCAGGCCCGTCAGCAGCGCCGCCTCGTGCTCGTTGGGCGAGAGATACGTCACGCAGGACAGCAGTGCGTCGTCCAGCGCCGCCGCCGGGGCCGGATTCAGCATCACCGGCACCCCCGCGTCATGGGCGCAGCGGGCCGCGTATTTCGTCACGTCCATGGGCAGCTCCAGCTGGAGCATCATCATGTCGTACGATTTCACACCCTCCCGCAGCCACGTCAGGTCCTCCGGCGCCAGATCGTAGTTGGCGCCCGGCACCACCAGAATCCGGTTCTCCGTGCCCCGCTCCGTCACCTGCAGCTGGATGTTGCCCACTCCGGAGGAGCTTTTGTCGCTGACCTTTACCCGGCTCACGTCCACGCCCGAGGCCGCAGCCGTCTCCGTCATCTCCCGGCCGAAGGCGTCCGCGCCCACGCAGCCGGCCATCGTCACCGCCGCTCCCAGCCGCGCGCACTGCACCGCCTGATTCGCGCCCTTGCCTCCCGGCGCCGTCCGGAACGACGTTCCGATGACCGTCTCTCCCATCGCCGGCACCCGCGGCGCCGACGCGATCAGGTCCATCATGAAACTCCCCACTACGATGATCCTTGGCTTTCTCAGCATATGCTCCGCTTCCTCTCCCGTTGTGATACGCCGGATTTCCCGGCTCCGTCACAGCAGGGCCAGCGTGTCCTCCACCCGGAGGCAGTGCTCCGGGAAGCGGGCGCGCAGCGGCTCCGCCGCGTTTTCCATAATCACGGGCCTGCCCGCGCACAGCAGCATGGACAGGTCGTTGTCGTTGTCGCCGATGGCCATAACGCTCTCCATGGGAACGCCCAGCGCCCCGCAGATGCGCCGCAGGCCGCTGCCCTTGTCGGCGATGGTGAAATCCAGCCAGTTGGCGCCGGAGACGGCCACCCGGAACCGGTTTCCCCACCGGAGGCGGAATTCCTCCCGGAAGGGCTCCACCGGCGGGGCGGTGTAGAGGGAGACCTTGACGATCTCCTCCGGCGTATCCTCCGGCGCGTCCAGCACCGTCACCCGGTTGCCCACCTCGTCCCGGAGGTGACGGCTCAGATCGTACCGCCGGGGGCAGAGGTAGCTGGTGTTGACGCCGGAGATCAGAACCTCGCAGCCCTCCCGCGCCAGAATGTCGGCGCACAGGGCCAGCGCCTCCTCCCGCGGGAGGGGGGTTCTGTCCAGCAGCGGTCCCGGATTGCCGGGCCCGTAGAGCGCGCCGCCGTTTTCGCACAGGTAGCAGAGCTCGTCCGCCACCGGGGCGAACAGCCGGCGCAGGCTGTTGTACTGCCGTCCGCTGGCGGGACAGAAGGCCACGCCCCGATCCCGGAGCCGCCGAATCTGCCGGAACACCTCCGGCCGCAGCTCCGTCTCGCTGCCGTGGAGCAGCGTCCCGTCGATGTCGCAGGCGATCAGCCGGATCGCGGCGCCGCCTGTCTCAGAAATGGCACAGCGCCATCCGGCCCGCCAGATAGCCCTCCATCCGGTCCTGCGTGTAAGCGGGCAGGTCCAGCGCCTTCAGGGAGCGGGGATCCCCCGCGTTCTCGCGGACGAAGCTCTCCACGGCCGCGTAGTAAGTGTTCAGGAATTCCGTGCCCAGATTGAATTTGTTCACGCCCTTGCGGAAGGCCACCTCCAGCTGCTGGTCGGGGATGCCGCTGCCGCCGTGGAGCACCAGCGGGGTGTCGGTGGCGGCGTTGATGGCCTCCAGCCGGGGAATGTCCAGATGGGGCGTCTCGTGGTAGTCGCCGTGGGCGTTGCCGATGGCGATGGCCAGCGCGTCGATGCCCGTCTCCGCGCAGAACTTTCCGGCGGCGTCGGGCTTGGTGTACAGGTCCGTGTCCTCCTCCGCCTTTTCGCTGGCGAGGCCCACGTGGCCGATCTCGGCCTCCACGTCCGCGCCGAACAGGTGGGCGGTCTCCGCCACCTTCCGGGTCAGGGCGATGTTCCCCTCCAGCGGCAGGGCGGAGCCGTCGATCATCACGGAGCCGAAGCCCCGGCGGATGGCGGTCATGATGGACGCGTAGTCATAGCTGTGATCCAGATGCAGGCCGACGGGCACCTTCACGTCCGCCGCCAGCTCCCGGACCATCTGCGCGTAGCCGCCCAGGTTGGCGGTGCGGAAGGTCTGGGTCTCCAGATACTCCGGCAGCAGCATCACCAGCGCCGGGGTGTTGGTCTTTTCCGCCGTTCTGACCACGGCGTAAGCCATGTTGAAATCCGCGCACATGAAGGAGATGACCGCCGTGTTGGCCTGCTCCGCCATGCGCAGGATGTTGTGTACCTTTTCCAGTGCCATAGCAATTCCTCTTTCCGCTATTCCTGATTTTCAAGGGTGTCCCGGAAGGCGCGCCAGATCAGGCTCACCGACACCGCGCCGGGGTCGGGCAGTCCGATGGTCTCCTCCCGGAAGTTCTTGGAGCGTCCGACCCGCGCCCGCAGGGCCTTGCTCCGCTCCATGCCGTCCTCCGCTCCCTGCCAGCCCCGCCGGAAGCAGGCGGAGACGTCCTCCCCCTCCTCCGCGGCCTTCTGAAAGGCGGCGCAGGCGGGATACAGGGCGTCCAGCATGGTCTTTTGGCCGGGATGGGACCGGCCCCGCTTCTCCACGGCGGCCTCGCCCTGAAGAAAATAGGCCGCCAGCTGCTCCGTCCCGGCGGCGGGACCGTCGGGCAGGGCGGCGATGCCGCCGAAAAACATGGTGCCGAAAATCACGCCGGAGGCGCCGCCCATGGTGCGGATCAGCTCCAGACTCACCGCCCGCGCAAGCTCCTGAAAGCTGTCGTACCGCCGGGCGGTGAGCAGCCGCTCCACCGCGGTGAAGCCCCGCTTCATGCCCACGCCGTGATCTCCGTCGCCGATGACGGTGTCGATCTCCGTCAGGCGGGGCTCCCCGTCGATGACGGCCCGCGCCGCGGCCAGCAGCATTTTCTGAAACTGCTCTGCGCTCAATTCTCTCATAGCGACCCCTTACAGCGTAAATTCATAGCCCGTCACCGGACGCAGATACCGGCGCAGCTCCTCGTCCGCCGCCAGCACGCTGACGACGCAGCCCTGACCGGGAAACACGTCGAAATAGTCCCCCTGCGCCGCGGCGAACACCGTGCGGCCCCGCTTCTCCAGCTCCAGCCGGAAGGCGTTCAGCAGCACGAAGCCCTCGGTGACGCAGGTCTGCTTGGCCCGGTCCACCAGCAGGCACACCGGGTCGTCGGGATAGTCGGCCAGCTCCGCCAGCAGAAACTCCGCGGCCCGCTCCGCCAGATCGCGGCAGGAGCGCCACGGCACCACCCCCGCGGGGGGCTCGCCGGAAAAGCCGCAGCCGAAGGCCAGCGTGCCGTCCTCCCGCAGCAGGGCGGAGAGGGAGCGCACCCGCTCCGCGCACTTGTCCGCCAGACGGCGGACCTCCGCCAGCGGCAGCCCCGCCGCCGCCGCGGCAGCCGCGGTCTTGCACACAAGGCCGATGCCGCAGAGGCCGCCGCGGTTCTCCCGCGGCTCCCCGGCGCTGCTGAACAGGTCGTCGCTGACGTAGCAGGCCTCGGCCTCCACGCCGGATTCCCGCAGCAGATCCGCGGCCATGTCGTTGTTCAGATAATCGCCCATGTAGTTGTTGGCCAGCAGCAGCACGCCCCGGCCGCAGTCGATGCGGCGGCCCGCGTCAAAGAGCGTGTAGGCGTTGGGGGCGCTGTTGAAGTCCCCGCACACGATGGCGTCCGCAAGGCCGGGGGCGGCGAATTCCAGCCACATGGGGCCGTAGCCTCCGCCGCCGTCCACAATGATCCGCACGCGGTCCGCCGGCAGGCTCCGGCGGATGACGCAGCAGCCGAAGTCGGCGGCGAGCTTCTCGTACGCGCCGCCGCAGGCGAACAGAAGGCCGTCCGCAGCCTCGCTGAGAGCAGTCTCCGTCTCGTTGAACATTCTCATGAAGGTTCCCTCTCCGTGGGAATCGGGTTACGTATCCCACACGCACATTTTGGAAAATTCGTTTTCCATGACCATCACCGCCGCGCCCAGCGCGCCGATCTCCGGCCCGATCTTGGACTTTTCGATGACCAGATTGCGGTAGTTCTGGATGACGATGCTGTGGTTCACCCGCTGGTGGACAAGGTCGATGAACGCATCGCCGATCTCCATCTGCTGCCCCGCCAGCACCACCAGCTGGGGCCCCATGATGTTCACCAGCAGGGCGATGGCGTCGCCCAGCGTGGAGGCGGTGACCCGCATCAGATCCAGCGCGTCCTGGTCGCCCTGCCGCACGGCCTCCACATAGTGGGGCACCTCGATGGCGGCGGGATCGCCGCCGGCCAGCTCCAGTATCCGGCGGAACTTGCCGATGCGCAGGCCGGAGCGGATCTTGTCCCGGATGGCGGTGTCGGAGACCTCGGACTGCAGGCAGCCGTAGCGCCCGCAGGTGCACAGCCGCCCGTTGTCGGAGATACGGATGTGGCCCAGCTCTCCCGACAGGCCGGACTTGCTGATGACGATGTTGGAGTCGATGACGTTGACCACCCGGATGCCGGTTCGGACGGAGACAAGCACGTAATCGGTTAACTCAGGAACCTTCCACCGGTAGGCGAAGGCCATGACGTTGACGTTGTTCTCCAGATAGCAGGGGATGTGGTACCGCTCCTCAATGGTGGTTTTCAGGGGCTGATCCTGCCATGTCTGGATGTTGGCGTAGCCGGCGGCGGCCTTGAAGGTGCTGTCGATCAGGCCGGGCACGCCGATGGCGGCGCCGTACACCTTGGCGTCAGCTCCGTATTTCCTGCGGATATAGGCCAGATTGTCCGCCACGACCTCGAAAATCTGGGCGGAGACCTCGTCCGTTTTTTTCACGTCCTGCACCTGGAGGGTCTGCTTGCGCACCACCTCTCCGGCGAAGTTCATGACGACGCTGTGCATCCTCTCGGCGTTGAATTCCACGCCGATGAAATAGCCGCCGTCGGGGTTGATGTGCAGCCACGTGGGGCGGCGGCCCACCCGGCTGTCGCTGCACGCCTCCTCATAGATCAGGTTGTCCGCCAGCAGCTCGTCGATAACAGCGATGACGGAGGTCATGCTGTAGGACGACATCTGCTTGATGGTGTACCGGGACACATGGTCCCCTGCCCGGATGATGTCCAGCACCCGGTTCAGCTTATAGTTTTTTCGGTTTTCAAGAATGGAACTCCCAGCCATTTTCTACCTCCCGGAGCGATAGAGCCGCAGCGGCTCAATCGATTGCCTTCATCATAGTCCCCCGCGGCTGTTTTTTCAACAGAAATTCCCAAAAGACGGTTTTCCGGGTGTTTTCCGTCTTGCGGACGCCGGCTCGGTCAGCCCTTGACGGCGCCGGAGGTGATGCCCTTGACGAACTGCTTCTGCACGACGATGTAGAAGATAATCATGGGGATGGTGATGAGCGTCAGGATGGCGAACAGGATGCCGGGCTGGCTATTGTATACGCCCTTGTACTGCTGGGCGATGAGGGGCAGGGTCTTGGTCGTGGCCTTGGTCATGGTGCACAGGGCGAGGAAGAATTCGTTCCAGCAGGTCAGGAACGTCCAGATGGCCACCACGACGATGCCGGGCTTCAGCAGGGGCATGTAGATTTTGCTGTACAGCCGGGCGGTGGAGCAGCCGTCGATGATGGCCGCCTCCTCCAGCTCCTTGGGGATGCCCTGCATGAAGCCCTGCAGGATCGTCACCGCATAGGGGATGTTCAGGGCGATGTACGGCAGAATCAGGCCGAAGTAGTTGTTCAGCAGGTTGAGGTTGCTGTTGATCTGGGTGATGGGGATGACCAGCGCGCTGATGGGCACCATCAGGGTGCTGAGGATCATGTTGTACATAAAGATTTTCCCATAGACGTGCTTGCGGGAAAAACCAAACACGGCCATGCTGGAGAACAGCACCACCGCCACGGTGGAGACGCTGGAGATCACCAGGCTGGAGATCAGATTGTTCAGCAGCGTGGGATTCTGCCGGATGGCGGTGACGTAGTTTTTCAGCGTCTTGCCCGCCAGCAGGATCAGCCGCGGATTATAGATGTCGTTCTGGGACCGGAAGGACAGGTCCGCCATGTAAAAGAGGGGGAGCATAAAAAGGATGCAGAAAAGGACCAGAAGGGCGATCCATCCGCCCTGTCCCAGCTTTCCTCTGGCACGTCCGTTCATGTCAGCTCTCCTCCTTTTTCATGAAGTTGCCGGAACCCAGGAATTTCACCTGAATAAACGTCAGAATCAGTGCGAAGGCCAGTATCAGCACCGAGATGGCGCAGGCGTAGCCCATCTGCACATTGGTGAAGCCCCGCTGGAAAATATACGTGCCCGGCATCTCGGAAGCGTGGTTGGGCCCGCCCTTGGTCATGACGCTGATGAGCGCGTAGGTCTGCAGGGAGCCGATGATGCCCAGCATCAGCAGGGACTTGTGTACGGAGGCGAGGCTGGGCAGATAAATGTGGCGGATCTCCTGCCACGTGCTGGCGCCGTCGATGCGGGCCGCCTCCTTCAGATCCTCCGGGATCTGGGAAATGCCGCCGATGTACATCAGCATGGACCAGCCGGTCCACTCCCAGATGTTGGCGGCCATGACGCCGTAGATGGCGCCGCGGGAATTGCCCAGAACGTTGATGGTGCTGGACAGGCCGAACAGCGAGTTCAGGTAGTAGCCCAGCGTGCCCTGATAGGGCTGGAAGATTTTGCTCCACACGATGCCCACCACCGTGACGGAGGTGACCACCGGGATGAACAGCAGCGTCCGAAAGACGCCCTTGGAAAGATTGGAGCCCCGTTTGCCCCTGCCCAGCCGCTCCTCGATCACATAGGCAAGAAGAAAGCCAAGGCAGGCCTGCACCGGGACCGTCACCGCAATCCACTTCAGGGAGTTGACGACGGTTTTGAAGAACACCTTGTCCCTGAACAGGTCGGCATAGTTCATCAGACCGATGAAGTCCATGTTTTTCAGCGTTGACCAGCTGTACAGACTGTTCACCGCCACAAAAATAATGGGATAAAGGACGTAAAAGCAGAAAAAGCACATGGCGGGCAGGATGAACAGGTACCCCGCCACGTTGACCTGCCGTTTCTTCTTGCTGTCTAACCGCATAAAAACCCCCATTTTGCGGGTGTGGCGGATCCGAAAATCCGCCACACCCATTTCCACTAACAGCTTATTGATTGCCGATTCCCGTCTGACACGGCGCGTGTTACTTCAGAGCGGCCTGTGCGTCCTGAATGTGCTGGGCTGCCTGCTGAGAGGTATACTCGCCGCCGGCCAGTCCCTGCAGGGCTTCCTGCACGGCCGTCTCGATGGTGGGCTGAGAGATGCGCTGGTTCATCAGGCCGCCCTCGATGTCCTTGGCGGTGCGGTTGAACTCATCCACCGCGGCCTTGGCGCCGGCTCTGGAGGAGACGGTGTCGCTCATGGCGGAGATGTCCGGGGTGATGCCCGCATAGGACAGGTGGTTGTTCATGTCGTTGGCGATCTGCTGAGCGCCGGAGCCGGAGGCGAAGCTGCTCAGAGCCTTCCATGCGGCGTCGGGGTTCTTGCAGTTCTTGGTGATGCCGTAGCCGAAGTCGATGCCGCCGATGGGCTGAGAAGCGGTGCAGCCGTCAGAGATGGCGGGCAGATAGAAGTAGTCGTACACCCAGTTGGAGACAGCGTCGGTGACGTCGTCGCCGGTGAACTCCTGGGGCCACCAGGAGCCCAGAGCCATCATGCCGGCCTGACCCGCCAGAAACAGATCGGTGCCGTCGTTGTAGGAGGTGGATGAGAGAGCGCCGTCCTGAATGACGCCGTCCTTCCACAGCTTCATGTAGTTGTCCATTGCCTTGATGATGGTGTCGTTGGTCCAGGGCTGAGTCCCCTGCTGGCACTCGTCAAAGATCTTGGTGTCCAGCTGAGACAGGCACATCAGGAACAGGTTCACGTGCTGCCAGCCGTCGGCGCCGCCGAAGAACAGAGGCGCATAGCCGCCGTCCCGCAGAGCCTTGGCGTCCTTCACCAGATCGCTGTAGGTGGTGGGGGCGGTGATGCCCAGCTGCTGGAACAGGGACTTGTTGTACTCGATGGCGATGACCTGCGTCTCGATGGGCAGGATGTAGTAGCTGTCGTCGCCGGAGGCGTTGCCCAGCTGGAGCTGGCTGGCGGTCACGTTGTCATAGTGGCTGGTCCAGTCGCTGCCCCAGTCCTTGGACACATAGGGCCCGAGGTCGATGAGGTAATCCTTGTAGGTCTGGGTCAGAGAGCCGGGCTGCAGGCCCATGATGTCGGGCAGATTGTCGGAGGCAGCCGCGGCGGACAGGGCCTCCAGATACTCGGGGTTGTAGTTGTAGTTGGTATAGTCGATGGTGATGTCGGGATTGTCGGTCTCGAAGGCGCTGATCATCTTCTGAGCCGTGCGGGTGATGGGGGACCACGTCCACAGGGTCAGGGTGGTTGCGCTGCCGGACGAGGCAGCTGCGCTGCCGGATGCGGCGGCGGAGCCGGCTGTGCCGGAGCCGCTGGAGCCGCAGGCTGCAAGGCTGAGTGCCATGGTGAGCGCAAGCAGAGAGCAAATCAACTTTTTCATGTTCTTTCCTCCTTATAATTTTGACAGTGATAAGCTGTTAGGACGAACGAAATCAGGGCTTGCGGTTGTTCAGCGAGAAGAAGAAGTCGCACTCGGATTCGGGCAGGTCCACGGGCTTGCCCAGCCGGTTGGCCATGTCCACGATGCGGGTGATGGCCTCCGCGGCCTCCAGCTTGTTCATGGCCTCGGTGACGGTCTTGCCCACGCAGAGCACGCCGTGGTTCGCCAGAATGATGATGTCGCTGCGCTCGATGATCCGGCGGACGTCCTTGTAGATGTCGTCGGTGCCGGGACGGCCGTAGGCGGCCACCTCAAAGCGGTTGAAGTTGCCCATCAGCTCGGGATAGGCCCTGCACTCCACCGGCAGGTTGCACAGGGCGTGGGCGGTCAGATAGGGCGGATGGGCGTGTACCACGCCGCCGATGTCGTCCCGCATCAGGTAGGTGTTGTAGTGCATGGGGAGCTCGGAGGTGGGCTTGCAGCTGCCGCCGATCCAGTTGCCCTTCTCGTCGATGACGGCCACCATATCCTCCGTCAGCAGGCCCTTGTTCTTGCCGGTGGGGGTGATGTAGATTTTTCCGTCCACCTTGCAGGAGATATTGCCCTCAAAGGCGTTGACCAGATTTTTCTCGTCCAGCCGCCGTGCGACCTTCAGCACCTCCGCGATGCCCTCCCGTGCTTCCTTGATGTAATCCTTTTCCATGACCATCTCTCCTTGTCTATTTGCAGATACTCTCGAATTTTTCCGTCAGTTCGCTCCAGTAGCCGGCGTCCTGCGGGAGATATTCCCGCATTTCAAAGGACCCGGCGGAGATCTCCCGCATCTGATCCACCCCGGACACGTCTCCGGTGGCGTACAGCTGGGTCAGCAGGTTGCCCGCCAGCGTGGCGTAGGGAATGCCCGCCTTCAGCGGACGGCCCAGCGCGCTGCTGACGTACTGCATCAGCAGCACGTTCCGGGTTCCGCCGTTGATGGCCAGCGCCTCGCTGTACTCGCCGCACACCTCCCGGAAGGCCCGCGCGTAATGGGCGATCTTCAGGGCGATGCTCTCCAGAATACAGCGGATGAACGCCCCGTCCCCCTCCAGCTCCCGCTGGCCGGTGCGGCGCAGGTAGTCGTTGATTTTCTCCCGGATGTCGCCGCCGATCTCGTTGAAGGCGGCGCACTCGCTGTCGATCACCGCCCCGGCGGGCCCGTTCTCCTCCGCGATGCGCATGAGGTCGGGGTGGCTGTAGTCCGTGCCGGTCTCCCGGGCGGAGCGCCGGAACTCGTTGATGAGCCAGCAGGCGGAGAAATCGCGGTAGACGATCTTGCTGCCGCCGATGCCTCCGGTGTTCTTGAAGCCCCGGCGGAAGGCCTCCTCCCCCAGCAGGCAGGAGCGGCGCTCCACACCCATGCTGACGGCGGTGCCCACGCTGATGTACAGCTTTCCCTCCCCGAAGTTGGGAATGGCCGCCACGGCGGAGGCGCTGTCGTGCTCCACGGCGGCGACGAGGCGTGTGCCCGTCAGCCCCGTCTCCTGCCGGACGTGGGGGCTGAGCCGGCCCCGGAGGGTGCCGGGGTCCGTCAGCGGGGTAAACAGGCGGCTGGGAATCCTGAATTTTTCCAGCAGCGGAAGGCTCCACTGCTCCAGCGTGGTGTCCAGCAGGCAGCTGGTGCCCGCGAAGGTCTTTTCCGTATCGGTGCTGCCGCAGAGGAAGTAGCTCAGCAGGTCCGGCAGAAACAGCAGCTTGTCGGCCCGCTCCAGCGTATCCTCTCCGGCGGCAACGCAGGAGTACAGCTGGGGCAGCGTGTAGGTCCGGTTGCACTGGCAGCCGGTGAGGTCGAACAGCTCCCGGTCGCTGAGCACCTGCCGCATCTGCTGAATGACGGAGGCGGTGCGGTTGTCCCGGTAGTGGTACACCGGCTCCAGCAGCCGCCCCTGCCGGTCCAGCAGACCGTAGGTGGCGCCCCATGTGTCCACGGCGGCGGTGTCCGGCTCGCCCCACGCCTTTTTGCAGTAGGCGAGGCCGTCCAGAATCTGATTGTAGAAGGAAAACACGTCCCAGTAGAGGGCGGTGCCGATGAACACCGGCCGGTTGACGAAGTCCCGGTACTCCCGGATGCGCAGCTGTGCGCCGTCGAAGTCGGCCACGGCCATTTTGCCGCTGCTGGCGCCGAAGTCCACGGCGGCCAACGTTTTCTTTCCCATGCGCTCAGCTCCCCGACTGGGCCGCCGCGTCCCCGGAGGCGGCGGTGTAGTATGTGCTGGTGATGTGATTGCGGTAAATATAGAGCGGCAGCATCTCGGAACCGTTGTCCGCGGTGCGCCGGATCAGCGCGCCGTCGCGGGAGTAGGTGCCCTCGATGTTCAGATCGTTGTCGCTGCCGGCCTTGTCCTGCAGATAGTGGTACGTTCCGTCCTTGCGGAAGGTGAAGGTCATGGCGTAATCCTGATCGTCCACGCTTTTGCAGGTCAGATCAAAGGTCTTGGCGTCCGCGGGCACGTCGCCGCTGTAAATCAGGCTCTCCGGCAGCAGATAGTCCCCGTCCAGAATGTAGCTGACGGTAATGGGCCCGCTGCTCTCCGAGGCGGAGGACGACGCGGTGCTTCCGCTGCTCTCCTCCACCGTGGTGATCTCGTTGTGGGAGACGGTGTAGCTGCCGCCGGTGAGACGGTTGCCGTTGACGCTCTGGGTGAAGCTCCCGGAGGACGCGTCAAATTCCATCGTCATCTCGTACCCGGTCATGGACAGCTGATATTTCGCCGCGGGCGTCACGTCCGCCGCGGAATCATCCACCAGCGCGCCCCGCGCAGGTGTGCGGCTCCGGGTCAGTCCGACGATCAGCAGCACCGCGGCGGCGCAAACCGCCGCTCCGGCGATCCAACGCCCCTTTTTCCTCATGCGCATCTTCCCCTTTGCTGGTGGTATGGGTATCCGGCGGCGGCCCGGCGGCTCCGGGATGCGGTTTCGCGCCGCTCATTCCGCATTATTTTTTTCTTTTTCGATAAATTAAGTATAGGTCTTTGCATCGCTTTCGTCAACAGATTTGTGTCGCACCGCCGAATTTTTGATATTATCACAATTTTAAAGGCTTTTCGTTGTCGCTTTGCACAATTTTATTCTTTTTTCGATAAAATTCAATTTTGGACATCTTTTGTATCCTCCTGAAACGACAAAAGCCCCCGGCTGTGCAAAGCACAGCCGGGGGCTTTTTTTACACTCTTACTGCCAGCCGCGGTCCGAGGGGTCCAGCAGTCCGGCGGCGGAGTAGAGCAGCGCGTTGCAGATGGCGGCGGCCACGTTGCTGCCGCCCTTGCGGCCCATGGCGGCGATGGCGGGAACGCCCAGCCGCCCGCAGGTCTCCATCAGCGTCTCCTTGCTCTCCACCACGTTGACGAAACCCACCGGCACGCCGATGACCAGCGCGGGGCGGAATCCGCCCTCCATCAGCTCGGCGATGCGCAGCAGCGCCGTGGGGGCGTTGCCGACGGCCAGCACGGGGTGGTCGAAATCCGCCGCGGCCTTCTCCATGGAGGCCACGGCTCTGGTGGTGCCGTTGTCCCGCGCGGCCTGCGCCACGGTCTCGTCGGTCATGAAGCAGACCGCCTGGCCGCCCAGACGGCGCAGCGTGGGCTTGCTGATGCCGGAGAGGGCCATGTTGGTGTCCGTCACAATGCGGACGCCGGCGCCCATGGCGGCGATGCCCTGCCGGACGGCGCCGGGGGTGAAGCGCAGGTTCCGGGCGTAGTCGAAATCGGCGGTGGTGTGGATGACCCGCTTCACCACCGGCGCGTTTTCCTCCGGCAGCTCGATGCCCCGCCGCTCCAGCTCCTCGCCGATGATGCGCATACTGGTGCGCTCGATGTCCGCCGGCCTTGTGTGTTCTCTGTCCATTCCGTCCGTCCTTTCCTCACCGCTCCCTGTTGAGGATACGGTAAATTTCCTTCATGTCCAGCGCCCCCCGGACGCCCGCGGCCAGCAGATCGTACTGGCTCTCCTCATATTCCCGGTGGGAGATCGGCGCGGAGGAGGCGGCCTCGATGCCCTTCCGGGCGCAGAGCCAGTCCGCCAGCTTCTGCGTCAGCTCGCCGCTGTCGAACAGGCCGTGGAGATACGTGCCGAACACGGCGTCGGTCTGGCAGCCGTCGGCCCGGCCGTCCTCCAGCGTGCAGAGGGCGTCGCCCCTCACCTCGGTCACTCCCATGTGAATCTCGTAGCCCTCCAGCTGCGCGCCGGCGAACCGGCCCGCGGTGACGGAGGCCTTCATTCTGGTGCGGGTTTTCTGGGGAGCGAACACGGTGCGGCAGGGCAGCAGGCCCATGCCGTTCAGCGTGGGCAGCAGGCTCTCCACCCCGTCGGGATCGTCCAGCCGCTCGCCCAGCATCTGATAGCCGCCGCACACGCCCAGCACCGGCGTGCCGGAGGCGGCCAGCCGCTGCACGGCGGTTTCCAGCCCGCTCTCCCGCAGCCAGATCAGGTCCGCCATGGTGCTCTTGGTGCCGGGCAGGATCACCAGATCCGGCGCGCCCAGCGCGGCGGGGCGGTCCACATAGCGCACGCCCATCAGCGGGTGGGCGTCCAGCGGAGAGAAATCCGTGAAGTTGGAGATGCGGGGCAGGCGGATCACGGCGATGTCGATGGGCTTGCGGACCTGCTCCTGTCCCAGCCGGGGCGCCAGCGAATCCTCGTCGTCCAAATCCACCCGGAGATAGGGGATTACGCCCAGCACGGGAATGCCCGCCTTCTCCTCCAGCATGGTCACGCCGGGGCGGAGGATCTCCGGGTCGCCCCGGAATTTGTTGATGAGCAGACCCTTGATGCGGGCGCGCTCCTCCGGCTCCAGCAGGACGGCGGTGCCGTAGAGCTGGGCGAACACGCCGCCCCGGTCGATGTCGCCGGCCAGCAGCACCGGCGCGTCCACCAGTCTGGCCAGGCCCATGTTCACGATGTCGTCCTCCCGCAGATTGATCTCCGCGGGGCTGCCGGCGCCCTCGATGACGATGATGTCGTTCTCCGCCGCCAGACTTTCGTAGGCGGCCAGCACCTCGGGGATGAGCTGCTTCTTGTAGCGGAAATACTCCGCGGCGGTCATCTGGCCCCGGACCTCGCCGTTGACGATCACCTGACTGCCGGTGTCGCTGGAGGGCTTGAGCAGCACGGGGTTCATCCGCACGTCCGGCTCGATGCCGGCGGCGTCGGCCTGCATGACCTGCGCGCGGCCCATCTCCAGCCCGTCCCTGGTGATGCAGCTGTTCAGGGCCATGTTCTGACTTTTGTAGGGGGCCACCCGGTAGCCGTCCTGCCGGAAAATCCGGCACAGGGCGGCGCACAGGACGCTCTTGCCCGCTCCGGACATGGTGCCCTGCACCATGATGCACTTTGCCTTGCTCATGCCAGTACCTCCTTCAGCGCCGCGATCAGCCGCGCGTTGTCCTCGCGGCCCCGCACGGCGGTGCGGTACCACGTGTCGTCCAGTCCGATGTAGTTGGCGCAGCTGCGCAGCAGGATGCCCCGCTGCCGCATGGGCGCGCACAGGGGCTTTGCGCTGCGGAACAGCAGATAGTTGGCCTCGCCGGGGATCACCCGCAGGCCCAGCGCCTTCAGCTGTTCCATCAGCCACGGCCGCTCCCGCCGGACCAGCGCCCGGACGGCGGTCACATACTCCGTTTCGTCCAGCGCCGCCGCGCCGGCGGCCTGGGCCAGAGAGGAGACGTTCCACGGCTGGCCCGCCGCCCGCAGGGACGCCAGCAGCCGCCCGTCGCTGCACAGCACGTAGCCCAGCCGGACGCCCGCCATGGCGTACAGCTTGGTGAAGGCCCGCAGGATCAGCAGGTTGGGATACTCCCCCAGCCGGCCCCGGAGGGTGTGGGCCTCCGGCTCATCCAGCAGGTCGCCGAAGCACTCGTCCAGCACCAGCACGGCGCCCGCCTCGCGGCACTGCTCCAGCACCCGCTCCAGCAGGGGGCGGGGCGTGGTGACGCCGGTGGGATTGTTGGGCTCGCAGAGAAAGACCATGTCGATGCCCGGCGTGATCTCATCGGGAAAGCTCTCCGGCAGGCGGAAGCCGTCCTCCTCCCGCAGAGCGCAGTGAACCGTCTCGCAGCCCACCATGCTCAGCGCCGTCTCGTATTCCGCGAAGGCGGGGGCCGTCACCAGCGCCCGGCGGGGCCGCAGCGCCAGCGCCGCCCGGAAGATCAGGTCCGCGGCGCCGTCGCCGCAGAAGATCCAGTCCGCGGGAACGCCCTCGTGCTCCCCCAGCTTTTCCCGCAGGCCCCGGCACAGGGGGTCTGGATACCGGTCCGCCTCCGGAGCGGCGGCGCGGATGGCCGCCTGCACCCCCGCGGGCACCCCCAGCGGGCTGATGTTGGCGGAAAAGTCCAGCGGCGGGCGGCCGTACTCGGTCTCAAAGCCCGCCCAGTCGCCGCCGTGTGTCAATCGTGTCGTCATATCGCACCCTCAAACCCATAGAATCACAGCCAGCCGCACCAGCGTGCAGACCGTCAGGGCCAGCGCGCCCGCGGCGTACATCATCCGGTTCGCCCGCAGGATGTCCTCCGGCTCCACCGTCCGCAGCGGGTCCCCGATGGTGGGCTTGCTGTACAGCTCGCCGAAGTAGTAGGCCGGCCCCGCCAGCTGCACGCCCAGCGCGCCGGCGCAGGCGGATTCGGTCTGCGCGGAGTTGGGGCTGGCGTGGTTGCGGGCGTCCCGCCGCCAGATCGCCCGGGCCTGCCGGGCGTTGTTCCCGGTGAGGGCCGCAGAGGCAATCCAGAACCACGCCGCCAGCCGGGAGGGCAGGTAGTTGGCGGCGTCGTCCAGCCTGGCCGCCGCCCGCCCGAAGTAGAGGTATTTGTCGTTTTTGTAGCCCACCATGCTGTCCATGGTGTTGATGGACTTGTACACCAGCGCCAGCGGCGCGCCGCCCAGAAACATATAGAACATGGGGGCCAGCACCCCGTCGGAGAAGTTCTCCGCCACGGTTTCCACCGCCGCCTTGGTGACGCCCTCGGCCGTGAGATTTTCCGTGTCCCGGCCCACGATGCGGGAGACGGCCCGGCGGGCGGCGGGCAGATCGCCCTGCTCCAGCTCCCGGTAGACCCGGCGGCTCTCCACCTCCAGATCCCGGGCCGCCAGCGCCTGCCAGCACCAGAAGGTCTGCACGGCCAGCTCCAGACCGGGATGCACCCGGCCCGCCAGCCAGCACACGCCGCCGGTGACGACCAGCGTGGTCAAGGGCAGCAGCACCGCCAGAATCACGCCGCCGGCCAGCTCGCCTCCGGGCGTCCGGGGCAGGCGGGGACGGAGAAAACGCTCCAGCCCCGAGATCATCCGCCCCATCACCACCACCGGGTGCAGCAGCCACGCCGGGTCGCCCAGCAGCAGGTCCAGAAAGAAGCCGCCCACCGCGGCCCAGAGTATCAGCATACGTCTCCGCCTTTCGTGTAGCAGACCTCCCGCACCAGACGCAGCTTTTCCTGCGCCCGCCAGAGGCCGGTGTCCGTTTCCAGTTCGTAGCCGCCCCCGCAGGGGGCGTGCCAGAAGAAGCGATCGTGGGCCGGCAGGGCGAACCGCTCCATCACGGCCATCTGCACGCCGCCGTGGGCCACGATGGTCAGCCGCTCCTGCCCCTCCGCCAGCGCCTGCTCCAGCAGGCCGGCAAAGGCGCCGCAGGCCCGCCGGGAGAAGTCGCCGAAGCTCTCTCCTCCGGGGCAGCAGCCGGTGCAGCCGCCGTCCACCCAGCTGCGGTAGTCGGGGTCGAACTCCATGTCCCGGTAGCTGCGGCCCTCAAACACGCCGAAATCCATCTCCCGCAGGCCGCCGCAGACGATCTGCGGCACGCCGGGGAACAGCAGCTCCGCCGTCCGCCGGGCGCGGCCCAGCGGCGAGACCGTCACCGTCTCCGGCCGGAAATCCGCCCGGCGCAGCTCCGCCTCGCCCCCGGGCGAGAGGGGAATGTCCTTCACGCCCTGGTACCGCTGATCCTCGTTGTAGGCCGTGCGGCCGTGCCGCAGCAGAAAAACCTTCATACTCCCGGTCCTTTCAGAACGGTGGGGATGCCGCAGAACACCCGCACCACCGTGTCCGCCCGCGCCGCCAGCAGGCAGGTCAGCCGCCCCGCGGCCTCCCGCGCCGCCCGCTCGTCGGGATCGGCGGGAACCACGCCCCCGCCCACCTCCGTGGCGATCACCGCATCATACCGGGACAGCCGCTCCGCCAGAGCGGGCAGGTCGCCGCACCCGGCGGCCAGCTCCTGCGCGTCCCATACGGCCCGGCGGGAGAGCTCCTCCTCGCCGCAGCCCAGCGCCTCCATGGCGTATGCACGTTTCCCGCTGAACAGCGGGCCCACAATCAGAATCACAGCCAAGCCCTCCCACATTGACAGAGCACCAGCGCCGCCAGCATCCACAGCTCCGCCTTCTGCAAAAACCATCCGGCCAGATCGCCGGAGAGACCGCCGAACAGCTTCATGGCCGTGCGGTGGTAATACCAGAACACGCACAGCGCCGCGGCGGTCATGACGGCGCCGCCGACGCCGCCCAGCACGCACAGCGCCGCCGATGCCGCGATCACCACGATCACCAGGGCGTTGCGCACCCGCTTTCTGTCCGCTGCGGTGGCGAAGGCGTGGGCCAGCCCGGTGTCTCTGGCCAGCGGGAACGAGGCCACGGCCAGCCCCGACAGAGCGCGGGAGAGGACGAAGCTCACCGCCATGCAGGCCACCGCCGCCCGATCCGGCCGGTAGACGGCGCACAGGGCGAAGGAGGCCGTGAAATAGGTGCACAGCCGGATCACCGCGAAGGCCCCGCAGTGGGAGTCCTTCAGGATCTCCTGCTTGCGCTCCGGCGGAGCGCAGCTGGCCAGCGCGTCGCTGGTGTCGGCGTAGCCGTCCAGATGGATGCCGCCGGTGATGAGCACCGGGAACAGGCAGTATCCGGCGGCCCGCAGCAGCACCGGCAGGGCCAGCGCCCCGCACAGAGCCGACCACCCCCACCACACCAGGCCCACCACGACGCCCACCAGCGGAAACGCGCACATGGCGTAGCGCATATTGCGGGCGTTCCACTCCGGCTGGGGCATGGGCAGGGCCGAAAACATGGCGAAGGCCACGGCGATGGTCTGGAAAAATATCATCGGGCTTGTTCTCCTCCCTTGTGATAGACCGGGATGCCGCACACCACCTCGCAGACGCTGTCCGCCGCGGCGGCGATCTCCCGGTTGACCTGCGCCAGCAGCCGCAGGTAGCGCAGGGTGTCCCCCTGATACCGGCTGCCGCCGGAGAATACCTCGTTGGACACGATCACGGTGTCGCCCTCCCGGTTCCGCAGGGCCCGGACGCCCGCCAGAATGGCGGCGGCCGCGCCGTCCCCGCTGCCGGCGGGGCTGTACAGCTCGTTGGCGCACAGGTTGCTCATGCACTCCAGCAGCACGGCGGCCCCGGAGGGCACCGCCGCGCCGGCGAGGCCGGTGTAGCACTCCACCGTCTCGAATTCCTTTTTGGCCCGCATTTTTCGGTGCTTTTCGATGCGGGCAAGGCACTCGTCGTCAAAGGGCTGCATGGTGGCAATATAGATTCTGGGCCGGGCGGGAGAGCGAAGGATCAGCCCCTCGGCGTACTCGCTCTTTCCGCTGGCCGACCCGCCGATCACCAGCGTCAGCATCTCAGCCCTCCTGCGGCGTGTAGGCCTCCAGCCCGCCGTCGTCGAAGGTGTAGGCCTCGCTGTACACCGCGCAGGCCATGTCCAGCAGAGGGATCGCCGCCACGGCGCCGGTGCCCTCGCCCAGCCGCATCCCGGCGGTGATCATGGGCGTCTTGCCCAGCGCCGAAAGGATCAGAGCGCCGGCGGGCTCCGCCGACACGTGGCTGGCCACCATGGCCTTGGCGGACAGCGGGCACAGCCGCAGGGCGCACAGCGCCGCCACGCCGCTGATGAATCCGTCGATCAGCACGGGCACGCCGCAGGCCGCGCCGCCCAGAAAGATGCCGCACATTCCGGCGATGTCGAAGCCGCCCACCTTGGCCAGCACGTCCACCGGATCGGCGGGATCGGGCCGGTTCACGGCCAGCGCCCGCCGGATGGCGGCCTTTTTCCGCTCCAGTCCGGCGTCGGACAGGCCGGCGCCCCGGCCCGTCATCTCCTCCACCGGGCGGTCCAGCAGGGCGCTGGCCACGGCGGAGGAGGTGGTGGTGTTGCCGATGCCCATTTCACCGGTGGCCAGCAGCCTCACGCCCAGCTTCTGCTGCTCCCGCACCAGCTCCGCGCCGGCGAGGATGGCCCCCAGGGCCTGCTCCCGCGTCATGGCCGGGCCCACGGAGATGTCCCCGGTGCCGTTTCCCATGCGGCGGGAGAGGATGCCCGGCGTCTCCGGGAAATCGAGGATGCCCATGTCCACGGGCACCACCCGGCAGCGGGCCACCGACGCCATCCGGCACACGGAGGTGCGGCCGGAGGCCAGATTCTCCGCCACCACGGCGGTGACGGAGCTCTCCGTCTGGGTCACGCCCTGGGCCACCACGCCGTTGTCGGCGCAGAGCACCAGCACCGCCCGCTCCCGCAGGTCCACGTCGGGGCTGCCGGTAAGGGCGGCAATATCCTCCAGCGCCGTCTCCAGCAGTCCCAGACTGCTCAGCGGCTTGGCGCAGGCGTCCCAGTGCCGGCGGGCGGCGGCGCGGGCCGCGGCGTCCTCCGGAGTAATCTTCTTCAGCAATGCTTCCAGATCCATCATTTGTTTCCTTCATTCTCCGAACGCGCGGCGGCGGAGACGAACCGCTCCGCCAGCCGGGGGCTTCCGGCAAGATACAGGTGGGGAAAGGCGGCGTACAGCGTCTCCGACGCGAAGCCGCAGGACCACGATTTTCCCGTGATCGGCTTTCGCGCGGTAAAGGCCGCGCCGTTCTCCGTGTTGTCCCAGTAGTGAAATTCGTGGCAGGGGACGCTCTCCCCCGCCCGCAGAAGCAGGCTGTCCCCCTCCGCGGAAAGCTGGGCGTAGCCGAAGCGCACCAGCCGGCCGGTCCGCAGGCCGTCCCCCGGCAGCGCGCCGGCCATGGGCCACGGCGTGCCGGTGTCGTCCTGCAGCGTGCGGCCCAGATAGAGAAAGCCGCCGCACTCCGCCACGGTGGGCAGGCCGCCCTCCACCGCCCGGCGGACGGCGGCGCGCATGGCCGCGTTCTCGGCCAGCTGCCGGGCGTACAGCTCCGGGTAGCCGCCGGGCAGATACAGTCCGCCGCAGCCCTCCGGCAGAGCCTCGTCCCGCAGGGGGCTGAAAAACGCCAGCTCCGCGCCGGCGGCCCGCAGGGCCTCCAGCGTCTCGGCGTACATGAAGCAGAAGGCCTCGTCCCTCGCCACGGCGATCCGGGCGCGGACGGGGACGGGCGGCGTCTCCGCGGCGGGAAGCTCCCCGCCGGCGCACAGCGCCAGCAGCCGGTCCAGATCGGCGTTTTCCTCCAGCTGCTCCGCAAGGCAGCCGATGCGTCCCGTGAGATCGTCGATCTCCCCGGCGGTGTACAGGCCCAGATGGCGGCTCTCGAACTGTGCCTCCTCCCGGTGGGGCAGGCAGCCGATCACCGGCAGGCCCGTCTCCCGTTCCAGCATGGGAGCCAGCGCCGCGCACAGGGACGGCGCGCAGTCGTTGAGCAGGATGGCCGCCAGATGGCTGTCGGGCCGGAATGTCTGCAGCCCCCTGATCTGGGCGGCCAGCGTCAGGCTGGAGCCCTTGGGCCGCAGCACCAGCAGCACCGACAGGCCCAGCGTGTCCGCCGTGTGCCACGCGCTGGCGCGGTCGGTCGTGCCGCCCACGCCGTCGTAAAAGCCCATGACCCCCTCGCACACCGCCGCGCCGTGTCCCGCCGCGCAGCGGGCGAACAGGGCCCGCAGGTCCTCCTCGCCGGTGAAAAAGAGGTCCAGATTGTGGCTCTCCACGCCCAGCACGGAGCGGTGGAACATGGGGTCGATGTAGTCCGGCCCGCACTTGAAGGCGCAGGGCCGCAGGCCCCGGCGCTCCAGTGCGGCGAGCAGGGCGCAGGTCACGGCGGTTTTGCCGCTGCCGGAGGCCGGCGCGGCCAGCATCAGTCGGATCATGCCCTGTCCTCCCCGCCTGCCGTGATGAGAAAGATGGGGTTGTTGGCCATCAGCAGATGCAGTCTGCCCGCCGGACGGGTCCGGCTGACGGCGATCTGCACCACCTCCGGCTCCAGTCCCCGTCCCGCGAGGGACGCGGCCGCGGAGGCCAGCGTCTCCAGCGCGATGGCGGAGACGCACACCCGCGCCGCCGGGTTTTTGCGGAAGATCACGTCCAGCACGCCGTCCAGACTGCCGCGGGTGCCGCCGATGAACACGGCGTCCGGCGCGGGCAGCGCCTCCAGCGCCTCCGGCGCCCGGCCCCGCACCAGCGTCAGGTTCCACGCGCCGAAGCGGGCGCGGTTGCGTTCGATCAGCCCGCAGGCCTCCTCCACGCACTCCACGGCAAAGACCTGCGACGCGCAGAGCGCCAGCTCCACGGAGACGCTGCCGGTGCCGGCGCCCACGTCCCACACGGTGTCGCCCGGACGGACGGCCAGCTTGGCCAGCACCGCCGCCCGGACCTCCTGCTTGGTCATGGGCACCTCGCCCCGGAGAAACGCCTCGTCGGGAAAGCCGGGCGTCCGGCGCTCCGCCGGCCGGGGCGCGGCCTCGGCCAGCAGGACGGAGAGGGGCGCAAAGGTCCTCTCCGCCAGCTCAGCGGCGGTGCCGGCGGTCAGCGTCTCGTCGGGATAGGACAGCCGCTCCGCCGCGGTGACGGGCAGCTCGCCCAGCCCCGCGCCGGTCAGGACGCGGCACAGCTCCGCCGGGCCCAGCTCCCCTCCCGTGAGGAAGAACACGGGCCGGCCGGCGCTCACTGCGCCGATCACGTCGCAGGCGACGCCGTGGGCGGAGCAGAGCGTCCAGTCCTGCCACGGCCGCCCCAGCCGGGCGGAGAGCAGCTGCACGCTGGAGATGCCGGGCAGCACCCGCGCCTCCAGCCCCGCCTCCCGCAGCAGGGGCAGCAGCCCCCGGGTGCCGGAGTAAAAGCCCGTGTCGCCGCTGTACACCACGCAGGGGCGCTCCCCGCCGCTCTCCCGCAGCGCGGTCAGAATGTCCTGCGGGCGGACGGCCTCCCGCCGCAGGGCGCAGCAGCCCTCCGGCAGAGCGTCCAGCAGCCGCCGGGCGCCGATCAGACAGTCGGCGCGGAGCAGGGCCTCCCGGCCCTCTCCCGTCAGGGTCGCCTCCGTGCCGCAGCCGAGGCCCACCAGCGTCACCGTCATCACATCATCTCCTCACAGATCCGCACGATTTCGTCAAAGCTCTCTCCGCTCTCCTGCGGGCGGCGGAGCAGCACCAGCTTCGCGCCGGTGTCGGCGGCGGCTCTGGCCTTTTCCTCGAAGCCGCCGGCCCGGCCGCCGTCCTTGGTCACCAGCCACGCGATGCGGAACTGGCGGATCATGGCCTCGTTCAGCTCCTGTGAAAAGGGGCCCTGAATGGCCAGAATGTTGCGGTGGGGCACCCCCGCCGCCTCGCAGGCGGAAAGGCTCTCGTGGGAGGGCAGCACCCGGGGGTAGAGCCGCTCCGGGTCCAGCTGCGCGAAGGCCTTGATCTCCTTGGCGCCGGTGGCCAGCAGGATGTTGCCCTCCCGCTCCGCCAGATAGGCGGCGGCCTCCGCCGCGCTCTCCACGCATACGGCGTCGGCCGGAGGGCTCTGGGGCCGCAGCAGCCGGCGGCAGGTCACTCCCGCGGCCGCGCAGGCGGCGCGGATGTTCTCCGTGGCGGCCACGGCGTAGGGGTGCGTGGCGTCCACGCACAGGTCGAAGTCCCGGAGCAGCCGCTCCATCTCCTCCACCGTCAGGCGGCCCTGCCGCACCGTGAGGTTCTCGCCGGAGCCCTCCTCCTCGCTGCCGTAGGGCGTGGCCACGCACACCGTCACCTGAATGCCCCGTGCGGCCAGCAGATGGGACAGCTCGCGGCCCTCGGTGGTGCCGCCGAAAATGAGCAGCTTCATGTTTGACCAGTCCTTTCGCTCCGGGAAGCTCCCGGCTCCGTCAATTCTTCTTTTCGTAGCCTCTGGGCGTCACCATCCACCGCCCCAGATTCCGGGTGGTGGAGGAGCCGATAAAGACGGTGGTGAACATATCCAGCGTCTCCTCCCGCAGCTCCGTCAGCGTCAGCACGCGGCTCTCCTGCCCGTCCCGGCCGATGTTTTTCACCCAGCCGCAGACGGTGGAGCCGTCCCGGCTGCGCAGCAGGATGTCGCAGGCCCGGCGCAGATAGTCCCCCCGCTTTTTGGAGGAGGGGTTGTACAGGCACAGGGCGAAGTCGCCGGCGGCGGCGCACTCCAGCCGCTTTTCGATGACCTCCCACGGGGTCAGCAGGTCGGACAGGGAGATCACGCAGAAATCGTGGCCCAGCGGGGCGCCCAGCACCGCGCCGCCGGACAGGGCGGCGGTGACGCCGGCCACCACCTCCACCTCCGCGCCGGGGTACTCGTCCAGCAGCTCCAGCACCGGGCCGGCCATGCCGTACACGCCGGCGTCGCCGCTGCAGACCATGGCCACCGTCCGCCCGCTCTGGGCGGTTTGCAGCGCCCAGCGGCAGCGGTCCAGCTCCCGCGTCATGGGCGTGGTATAGGTGTCCTTTCCGGGGTAGAGGGGCGCCACCAGATCCACGTAGACCGTATAGCCGCACAGCACGTCGGCCCGGTCCAGCGCGGCCCGCGCCGCCTCCGTCATAAACAGGGGGCTTCCGGGGCCGAGCCCCACCACATAAACTTTACTCATCCTGCCATCTCCAATTCAGGCGGACGGGCCGGACGGCCAGAGCCATCGTCACGCCGCCGCCGGCAATTTTTTTCTGAATCAGGGTGCCGCCCCCGCAGGCCAGCACCGCGCTGCGCTCGCAGACATTGTCCACGCCGGTGACGCTCTGCACGAACGCCGACGCGCTGAATTCTCCCTCCGCCCGGCTCAGCTCCTCCGCGGAATAGGTCCGCAGGGGCCAGCCGCGGCTCCGGCAGAACGCCAGCAGCCCCGGCTCGTCGGCCTTGAGGTCGATGGTGGCGGCGGCGCAGACGGCCAGCGGCTCCAGCCCCGTGCGCTCCGTCAGCTCCGCAAAGGCGCGCTCCAGCGCCTCCGCCGGCGTGCCCCGCCGGCAGCCCACGCCCAGCACCGCGGCCCGGGGCGCCAGCCGGAGCCCCTCGCCGCCGCGGAAAATGCTCACGCAGGCGTCCCACGGCTGATCGGCGCAGAGGGTCACCCCCGCGGGGGGCCGCCCCTCCACCGGGAAGTCGGAGCGGATGCGAACCTGCCGTCCCGCCAGCAGGGCGGAGGAAACCGTTTTGATTTTGGGTGGGTTCACCACGGCGCAGCCCTGCCGCCGGGCCCACTCGTCCACCGCAAACACGCCGCCGGCGTCGGTGGCGGTGGTCACCACCGCCTGCGCCCCGGTGAGGCGGGCGATCTCCCGGGCCAGATCGTTGGCGCCGCCCAGATGGCCGGAGGCCACCGGCACCGCGAACCGCGCCCGCTCGTCCACCGCCACCACGGCGGGGTCCAGCGCCTTGCTGCGCAGATACGGGGCCACCGCCCGCACGGCGATGCCCACCGCGCCGATGAACACCAGCGCATCGGCCCGCGCGAAGGCGGCGGCGGTCCACTCCGTCAGGGAGAAGTCCGGCAGCCGCCGGGCGCACTCGGCGGTGCCGCCCAGCCGCTCCCGCAGGCTCTCCGCCAGCGATGCGCCCCGGTCGGTGAAGGAGAGAAACGCGATGCGCCGCTCCTCCGCCGGGGGGATCATTTCCGGCCCTCCCGGAATTCGGTGGTGAAGGAGGGATCGTACAGCTTGCTGCGCTCGTATTCGCTCTGCAGGAAGCCGCCCACCAGCACCAGCGCCGTCTTGCGGATGCCCTCCCGCTTTCCGGTCTCGGCCAGCGTGCCCACCGTGCAGCGGACGGTCCGCTGCTCCGGCCAGGTGGCCTTATAGACCAGCGCCGCCGGGGTGTCCGGGGTGTAGGCGCCCTTCAGCAGCTCGCCCTGCAGCTCCTCCAGCAGTCCGGAGGAGAGAAACAGCACCATGGACGCGCCGTGTCTGGCAAAGGAGGCCACGCTCTCCGCCTCCGGCACCGGCGTCCGGCCCGCCATGCGGGTGATGATGACGCTCTGGCTGACGCCGGGCAGCGTGTACTCGGCGTTCAGCGCCGCGGCCGCGCCGCAGAAGCTGGACACGCCGGGGGTGTCGTCGTAGGCGATGCCCTTCCCGTCCAGCGCGTCCATCTGTTCCCGGATGGCGCCGTAGACGCAGGGATCGCCGGTGTGCAGGCGCACAGTGCTCTTTCCGGCGGCCTCGGCCTCCTCCATCACCGCCAGCACCTGCTCCAGCGTCATTTCGGCGCTGTTGTAGATCGAGCAGCCCTCCCGGGTCATGGCCAGCAGCGCCGGATTCACCAGGCTGCCCGCATAGATGACAGCGTCCGCCTGCCGCAGCAGCTCGGCGCCCCGCAGCGTAATCAGGTCCGGCGCTCCGGGCCCCGCTCCCACAAAATGTACCATACTTCCTTACTCCTTTACGATCAGCGTGGCGAAATAGCCCGCGCCGCCCTCCGGCGCGGATTGGGCGAGGTTGGGGTAGACCTCCTCGCCGGGCAGCCCGCAGTTTTTGACCAGCATGCTGTGCTCCAGCTCCCCACGCTCCCGCAGAAGGGCCAGCACCCGGGGCAGCTGACTGCCGGATTTCATCAGGACCTTGCTGCCCGGCAGGGGCAGCGTCTCCTCCGGCGCGACGCGGCCGGGGGCGATGTGCAGCGGCTTGTTCATGTCCTCCGTCAGGCTGACGCCCAGCCGGGCCGCCACGGCGCAGAAGCTGGGCACGCCGGGGATCATGACGGTCTCGTAGCCCCGCTCCCGCAGAATCTCCATCAGGTAGCCGTAGGTGGCGTAGATGGACACGTCCCCCAGATTCAGCATGGCCACGTCCTGTCCGGCGGCGAGATACGTCTCCGCCGCGTCGGCGGCGGCGCGATGGGCCTCGGCCTGCTTTTCCCGGTCCGGGTCCATGGTGAAACACAGCGGCACCACCGTCTTGTCCGACAGGTCCACGGCGCCCCGGGCGATGTCCAGCGCCAGCGTCTCGCCGCTCTTCGTCTGGGGCGCGGCGATCACCGGGCACTCCCGCAGGATGCGGACGGCCTTCAGCGTCAGCAGCTCCGGATCTCCGGGGCCGATGCCCACCCCGTAGAAGGTTCCCTTTTTCATACGTTCGTCCATTCTCTCATGATCTCCTCTGCGGTTTCGGTCTGTCCCAGCAGACCGTATTCATTGGAAAACATCACCGCGCCGATGCGGTAGGCTCCGGCCGCCCGCCGGGTCAGATGGCGGTCGATCTCGTCCAGCAGCCGGGCCAGCACCGGGCCCCGCAGGCCCGCCCCGTCCAGCAGGGCGATGCAGGCGTCGCTGGTGGCGGCGTCCATCAGGCTGCGGCACAGCTCCGTATCCGCGCCGCAGACGGCGGCGTGGGCGCAGAACAGCTCCGTCCGGCAGTCCGCCCAGCGTGAGTGGGTGTTCATGATGCCGCCGGCCACCTTCACCAGCTTGCCGGCGTGGCCCACCAGCAGCACCCGCTGAAACTTCCCCGCCGCGGCCATGTCCAGCGCGTCTCCCAGAAAGTTGGAGCATTTGACCACGGGGACGCCCCAGCGGTCCCAGCCCTGCGTCTTCAGAAAGTCCTCGCCGTAGTTGCCCGGCGTCAGCAGCACGTCCCGGGAGGCCGCGGCGGCCTGACGCATCTCCACCTCCAGCGTGTCGATCAGCGCCCGCTCGCTCATGGGCTCCACAATGCCGGAGGTCCCCAGAATGGAGAGGCCGCCCGTCACCCCCAGCATGGGGTTGAAGGTTTTCCGGGCCACCGCCTCGCCGCCGGGGACGGAGATCACCACCTCCAGCCCGCCGTCATAGCCGGCGCTCTCGCACTCGGCCCGGACGGCGGAGGCGATCATCTGCCGGGGCACATGGTTGATGGCCGCGGCTCCCACCGGCTGATCGAGGCCGGGCCGCGTCACGCGGCCCACGCCCTCGCCGCCGTCCACGGTCACCCCCGGTTCATCGCTCCGGCGGACGGCGGCCCAGATCAGCAGGCCGTCGGTCGCGTCCGCGTCGTCTCCGGCGTCCTTGCGGACGGCGCAGCAGGCCGTGCCGTCCCGCAGGGAGGGCTGCTCCAGCGGAACGTCCACCTCCCAGCCCTTGGGGGTCATCAGCCGCGCCTGGGCCGGGGTCTGCCCCGTCAGCAGCAGCCGGGCCGCGCCCGCGGCGGCCAGCGCCGCGCAGGTGCCCGTGGTATACCCGCAGCGCAGCAGCTTCTGGCCGCTGCGCAGATACCGTTCAAACGCCATGGTTCATCTCCCGTCCGCGGCCAGCGCCGCCAGATGCTCGCGGTACATCTGCCGCACGCCCGGCAGCATTCCCATTCCCCGCAGATCGCAGCGGACGGCGAAGCCCGCCGCCTCCAGCCGGCTCTGCCAGCTGTCCGGGTCGGAGCCGGACATATCGTTGAGGGCGTGATCCCCCGCCACCAGCATCAGCGGCACGATGTGCGCCGCCCGGACGCCGGAATCCCGCAGCTGCTCCTCCACATCGCCGTAGCCCGGCCAGCCCTCCACCGTGCCCACCAGCACGTCGTCCCGGCCGGTCAGGCTGAACACGGTCTGCAGGGCGGGATAGACGGCGTTGGCGAAGTGGCTTGTTCCGTGGCCGAACAGCACCAGCGCCTCCCCCGGCACCGGGGGATAGACCTCGTTGAGCACCGTGGCCAGACGGTGCAGGTCCTCCGGCTCCGACAGCAGCGGACGGCCCACGGTCAGGCGCTGAAAGTCTCCCGACCGGGCCGCGGCCTCGTCCCGGAGTTTGTCGAACTCCACGCCGGGCAGGAAGTGGGTCGGCTGCACCAGAACGTCTGTAAAGCCCTGCTCCCGCAGCTGATCCAGCGCCTCGGCGCAGCTGGGGATGTCCTCTCCCCGGCCGCGGAGGATGCGCCGAATGATGCTGCTGGTGTAGGCCCGTGCGAAGGCCCGGCCGGGGACGGCGTCCCGCAGGGCGGCCTCCACGGCGTCGATGCTCTCGCGCGCGGAGGGCACGGTGGTGCCGAAGCTGACGCATAAAAGTGCCTGTTTCATGGCGATTCTCCTGTTACTTCGTTTTCATCTCCCGCCGCAGCGCGGCGGCGGCTGTCTCAAACTCCTCCGCGGTCCGGGGCAGCGGATCGATGCCCAGCGCCCGTCCCGCCCGGAACAGCAGGGGCTGCTCCAGTCCGCAGCGGCGCAGCAGCGCCTCGTCGGAAAAAATGGTCTCCGGCTCCGCGTCGGCCACCAGCCGGCCGCCGCAGAACACCAGCGCCCGCCGGGCCCAGCTCCACGCGAAGTTCACGTCGTGGGTGGCCACGGCCAGCGCGATGCCCCGGCTGCTGAGCATATCCAGATTTTCGCCCAGCAGGCGGGTGTTGGCCGGGTCCAGACTGGACGCCGGCTCATCCAGCAGCATCAGCTCCGGGTCCATGGCCAGCACGTCCGCGATGGTCACGCGTTTTTTCTCTCCGCCGGAGAGATACTGGGGCGCCCGGCGGCGAAACTCCTCCAGCTTCAGGTTTTCCACGGCCAGATCCACCCGGCGGCGGACCTCTCCGCCGTCCAGCTGGAGGTTCATGGGGCCGAAGCTGATCTCCTCCTCCACCGTGCCGCCCAGAATCTGGGCGTCGGCGTCCTGAAAGATCAGGCCCACGCCCCGGCGCAGGGCGCTGAGCTCCCGGGAGGTCTTGCCCACGGGCTTTCCCCGGAAGCACACCGCGCCGCTCTGGGGGCGCAGCACGCCGTTGGCCAGCAGAAAAAAAGTGGACTTCCCCGCGCCGTTGTTGCCCAGCACGGCGATGCGCTCGCCGTCCTGCACGGACACAGAGCAGTCCTCCAGCGCGGCGCGGTCCTCCTCGCCCTCGGCGTAGGTATAGGTCACATGGTCGAAACGCAGAATCTCACTCATGCTCTCTCCTCAATGCAGCGAAATCACGGCGGCGATCATGCCCGCGTTCAGCAGGCAGAACAGAGCGGCAGCGCCGCAGGTCACAGGCTTGCGGCGCTCCAGAAAGGCGATCTGCCCGTCGTAGCAGCGGCTCTCCATGGCGTCGAAGCAGGCGCCGGCCCGCCGGAAGCTCTTGGCCAGCAGGTTGCCGTAGACCGCGCCGGTGGTGCGGATGCTCTGGCGCAGGCCGCTGTAGCCGAGACGGCTGGCCGCCGCGTCCTTCATGTCCCGGTAGGCAAACAGCAGCACGAAGATGTAGCGGTAGATCAGGATGGCCAGCTCGATGACCACGCCGGGGACCCGCCCCCGGCGCAAAACGCCGAGAATCTCCGGCATGGGGGTGGACAGGCTGAGAAAATACAGACAGCTGACGGCGCCCAGCGCCCGCGCCATCACCAGCCGGGCGGACTGCTGGGCCGCGGCGGTGAGGATCAGCTGCCCGCGGAAAAAGGGCACGGACAGCAGGGCGGCCGCGTCCCCGGTGGTGAAGTCCCACAGCAGCGCCAGCCCCGACAGCAGCAGAAAGGCCGCAGGCAGGCTCAGCAGCGCCAGATAGTCGTGGAGCTCCAGCCCGCCGACGCAGACCACCAGCGCCGCCATCAGGACGGCGGCGGCCATGGGCGGCAGCGCCGAGGGCGACAGGACGCACAGCACCAGCAGCGCCGTGCAGCCCAGCACCTTCAGCGCGGCGTTCCAGTCCGCGAACCGGGAGCGGCGGGCGTACACGTCCACCACCAGCACGCCGCCGTGCTCATGGCGTCCGAAAAAAAACAGAAGGGCGCCGGTCCCGGCGCTGAGAGTGAGGGCGACCGCCGCGGGAACCGCGCCGACGCACAGGCAGTAGACGACCAGAGCCGTCAGCAGCGCAAGAATCATGGGGTGTCCTCCTCTCTCCGCCGGTCAGGCGGCCTTTTGATCGTTTTTCCTGGCAGGGGGCTTCTGATCCTCCGGGAGCTTCTTTTCGCCGGGGCCGTCCTTGGGCGCGTACTTCTTCCGGGCCACCAGATACCCGAAGCCGAAGGCCACCACGCCCACGCCCAGGCCGGTCTGCAGGCAGAAGAACAGGCTCTCCACCTCGCTGGGAAGCTCGCCGCCGATCAGCTGCTCCAGCACCGGCTTGAACCACGGCTCGTAAGTGCTGCCGCTGATCTGCTCCACCATTTTGCTGCCGGCGTCGTCGCTGCCGCCGAACTCCGCGCCCTTCAGGGCGAACAGGGGCACCATGGCGATGACCGCCACGGCGATCAGGGCCCCGATCACGACTTTTTTGTTTTTGCTCATCTCACACCGCCTTCCCGGTATAGCCGATCATGCGCAGCTCGGGCTTGGCGTAGCTCTCCAGCCCCACGATGATCACCATGGTCAGCAGGCCCTCGATCACGGCCAGCGGCAGCTGGGTGGGGGCGAACACGCCCAGAAACTCCAGCGCGCTGGCGGGCACGCCGCCGGTGGCGCTGGGATAGGCCAGCGCCAGCTCGAAGCTGGTGACGCAGTAGGTGAACAGATCGCCCAGCGAGGCCGCGAGGAAGATGTTCAGCAGCTTGGGCACCCGGAGCTTTTTGCCCAGATGGTACAGGCCCCAGCTGACCAGCGGGCCGGCGATGGCCATGCTGAAGGTGTTGGCGCCCAGCGTGGTCAGGCCGCCGTGGGCCAGCAGGATCGCCTGAAAGACCAGCACGATGACGCCGAGAATGGCGGTGGTGGGCACACCGAACAGGATGGCGGCCAGCCCGGTGCCGGTCATGTGGCTGCAGCTGCCGGTGACGGAGGGGATCTTCAGCGAGGAGATCACGAACACGAAGGCGCCGGACATGGCCAGCAGCAGCAGCGACTTGCGGTGCTCCCGCACCAGCTTCTGAATGGACAGCACGCCCGCCACCAGAAACGGCAGGCAGACCGCCCCCCAGATGATGCAGTGTACCGGGGGCAGGTACCCCTCCATAATGTGCATGGCCGAGGCCGGCTGAGACCCCAGCAGCGCGGCGCTCAGCACTGCGGACAGTACGATCAGCCGCTTGTCCCGTTTCGTCATGACAGCTGTTCTCCTTTCGCCGGTCTCCCGGCTTAAATTTGATCCGGCGCCGGCCTCGGTCCGGCCCCCTCCGGGGCCGCGGGCCCGCCGGGAATTCATTCCTTTTCGTCGGGACGGCGGGCGGCCAGCCTGGCCACCTCCCGGAACCGGGCGATCACCGCGTCGTAATTCTCCCTCCGGTGGGGGAAGGCGCAGCGGCTGCAGTCCTTGATGCCCGAGGCGGTGTAGCGGAAGTTTCCCCCGCACTTCTCTCCCAGCGCGTAAAGCGGGCAGTAGCAGAACAGGCAGTTGAATCCGTCCTCCGGCACGCCCTCGTGGCAGGGAAACGCCTCGCAGGCCTTGTGGCAGAAGAATTTGTACTCCTGCCCCTCCCGACGTTTTCTGTTTTCCATCTGTTGATTCCTTTCTCCGTGCCTCCCCGGCGTACGTCCGCCGCGGAGACAAAAAAAGCCCGTCTGCCGAACGGCAAACGGGCTTTTACAATGGCGCATCCAAATGTAAGTTGCAGTTTCCGGTTCAGGCAGAAACGCAAACAGCTTCCAGGTGTTCTGACTCATTCCCTTGCGGGACTTCACAGTGACCGACTCGCGGGGCTTTTCACCCCATTTCCCTGCCGTCTCGCGACGGAAGAAGCGGCTGCTCATGATTCAGTTGTACGGCTGCGCGCCGGACTCCCGGCGGGCTCGCCGCTCCGATGGCCGCGCCCCATCTCATTGAAACGCGATTATCGTATTTACTGTATCACAGCTTTCCTCTCAGGTCAAACGTCTTTTGCGAAAACGGAGAAATTATTTGCCCGTCTTTTCCGGCCGGCAGAGGGCGGCGCGGCGGCCGCTCCGCGGGAAGTATTTTCGCCCCGCATACCCGCCGGGGTCGAAAACCGGCAGAAACGGGTTCTGCCGTTCCGTCGCCGGAACTCCGGGAGGCGTTTCGGCAGACCAAAGGCGGCCCCCCATGGGGCCGCCCCGAGGCTTCCGATCGGCCAGACCGCCCGGCTGACGGAAAGGAAGGGTGTGCGCGGGAAACCCGGGAAGGGTGTCCTGCGCCATGCAAATTGAAAGATTCTGAAACTTCTCACGCAGGTTCAGAATCCTGCCGGTCTGCCGAAAAGACTTTTTCGGCAGACCAAGGGCGGCCCCGCATGGGGCCGCTCTGTCCGTGTGTTTTTCAGAAAATGCCCTGCTGCATCATGGCGTCGGCCACGCGGTTGAACGCGGCGATGTTGGCGCCGGCCACCAGATTGTAGCCGAGGCCGTACTCCGCGGCGGCCTCCACGCTGTTGGTGTAGATGGTTTTCATGATCTGGTGGAGCTGCTTGTCCACTTCCTCGGCGCTCCAGACCAGCCGCTCGCTGTTCTGGGCCATCTCCAGCGCGGAGGTGGCCACGCCGCCGGCGTTGACGGCCTTGGAGGGCGCCACCACCATGTCGGGCCGGGCCATGAGGAATTTCAGCGCGTCGTTGGTGGTGGGCATATTGGCCACCTCGATGTAATACTTCACGCCGTTGGCCGCGATCTTTTTGGCCTCCTCCATATGGACGTCGTTCTGCATGGCGGAGGGCATCACCACGTCCACCTTCACGCCCCACGGCTTCTCGCCGGGGTAGAAGGCGCAGCCGAACCGATCCGCGTAGTCCTTGACCACGTTGCGGCCGGAGGCGCGCATCTCCACCAGATAGTCGATCTTCTCCTGCGTGGTCACGCCGTCGGGATCGTAGATATAGCCGTCCGGCCCGGAGAGGGTGACGACCCTGGCGCCCAGCTCCGTGGCCTTCTTGCAGATGCCCCAGCACACGTTGCCGAAGCCGGCGCAGGCGATAGTCTTGCCCCGGATGTCCTCGCCGAAGTGTTTGAGCACGTTTTCCAGATAGTACACGGAGCCGTAGCCGGTGGCCTCCGGCCGGATGCGGCTGCCGCCGAAGGAGAAGCCCTTGCCGGTGAGCACGCCGTTTTCAAACACGCCCTTCAGCCAGCGGTACTCGCCGAACAGGTAGCCGATCTCCCGGCTGCCCACGCCCATGTCGCCGGCGGGCACGTCGATGTCCGGCCCGATGTAGCGGTAAAGGGACTGCATATAGCTCTGGCAGAAGCGCATGATCTCCGCGTCGGACTTACCGGCGGGGTCAAAGTCCGCGCCGCCCTTGCCGCCGCCGATGGGCAGGCCGGTGAGAGAGTTCTTGAAGATCTGCTCGAAGCCGAGGAACATCATCACGCTGGGGCACACGTTTTTCTGGAACCGCAGTCCGCCCTTGTAAGGGCCGATGGCGCCGTTGAACTGAACCCGGTAGCCCGTGTTGGTGTGATAGGCGCCCTTGTCGTCCATCCACACCACGCGGAAGGAGAACATGCGGTCCGGCTCCACCACGCGGTTGAGCAGGTCCACCCGTTCATACTCGGGGTGCTTTTCAATCACCGGCTCCAGCGTGGAAAAAACCTCCTCCACGGTCTGGATGAATTCCGGCTTGTCGGCGTGTCTGGCCCTGACATTTTCGATGACACTTTCCAGATAGGCGTTCATTCTGACATCTCCTAACGTTTTATTTTGGGAATTGCAGGTTTTGCCCGGCTCCCTGCGGAGGCGGGACTTAAATCCTCAAAATGCCGTTTGCTGCCATGAGACCCTCTTTGCGTGCCGTCGGTCTGCCCCCGTCGGCTTTAATCATCGTTATGCCTGTTATTATATTTAATTATACACCCATCTGCCGGGAAATTACCACCCCCTGCCGGCGGGATGCCCTATCATAAATTTCGCTAACCCGCGCACACGGTATCACCTGTACTGTACGCGGGCGGGAGACCGTGGGCCATCTCTTGCGCAGACGCGGAGTTTGCCTTATACTGTACAGGATATGTGCCGCCGGGGGCGGCCGGGAAAGCGGGGCCCGCGCCTTCCGGTTTTTTGCGGCCGGCCATCGCCCTCGGCTTCGCCTGCTGCATCCCGGCGGTGCTTTTCGCGGACACGGCGCGGCGGGGGTGCCGATGATCCCCGGAACCCGCGCCTGTGTCCGGATGGCGCTGACGGGCTTTTGGGCCCTGCGGCGCTGTCCGGGGGAACAGACCATTCAATAGATAAGGAAAGAGGAGACTGCTATGAGCAAAGCGGTGATTTGGCTGGCGGACGGCATGGAGGAGTGCGAGGCCCTGCTGACGGTGGATCTGCTGCGCCGCGCCCGGGTAGAGGTGGTCACCGCCTCCGTTTCCGGCAGGCGGGAGCTGGTCTCCAGCCACGGCATTTCCCTGCGGGCGGACGTGCTGGCTGAGGAGGCGGACTACGCCTCCGCCGATCTGGTGGTGCTGCCCGGCGGCATTCCGGGCACCCCCAATCTGGAGGCCTGCGAGACCGTCACCCGCGTGACGGCGGACTTTTTCAACAGCGGGAAGCGGGTGGCCGCCATCTGCGCCGCGCCCAGCATTCTGGGCCATCTGGGCCTGCTGCGGGGCCGCCGGGCCACCGCCAACATCCACTTCCGGGATCAGCTGGACGGCGCCGAGGTGCTGGATCAGGAGGTGGTGACGGACGGAAATCTTACAACCGCCTTCGGGCTGGGCGCAGCCATCCCCTTCGCGCTGGAGCTGGTGCGCCAGCTGGCCGGGGAGGCCGAGGCCGCCCGCGTCCGGGAGGCCATCGCCTACCGCCACTGAGCCCCGGAGGCTCCCTGCGCAAAACACAACGGCGCCCGCGGAAAATTCCGCGGGCGCCGTTCGGCTTGCAGAGGGGCTGCGTTCCGGTTTTTTACAGGTGCCAGATGTCCTCGTTGTACTGGCGGATGGTCCGGTCGGAGGAAAAATACCCCGCATGGGCGATGTTGGTCAGCATCTTCTGCGCCCAGCTTCTCCGGTCCAGCGTATCGTGCAGGGCCCGCTCCTTGACGCGGCAGTACTCCTCGAAGTCCGGCAGCGTCATGAACCAGTCCCTGCCCGTCAGCTCCCGGTGGAGGCGCTCCAGGCTGACCCGGTCGCCCACGGCCAGCAGCTCGTCGCTCACAAGGAAGTCCAGCGCGGCGCGCATGGCCGCGTCCTTCTTCCAGTAGTCTTCGGGGCGGTAATCCCCGGCGCGGTAGCTGGCGATGACCTCGTCGCTGCTGCGGCCGAAGGTATAGATGTTCTCCGGCCCCACCAGCTGGGCGATTTCCACGTTGGCCCCGTCCATGGTGCCCAACGTCACGCCGCCGTTGAGCATGAACTTCATGTTGCCGGTGCCGCTGGCCTCCTTGGAGGCGAGGCTGATCTGCTCGGAGATGTCGCAGGCGGGGATCAGCTTTTCCGCGGCGCTGACGTTGTAGTTTTCCACCATGACCACCCGCAGCCACGGGCTCACGGCGGGATCGGCGCCGATGACGCGGCTGAGGCACAGCAGCAGGTGGATGATGTCCTTGGCGATGGTGTAGGCCGGGGCGGCCTTGGCGCCGAAGATGGCGGTGACGGGCACCTCGGGCGCCGCGCCCGCCCGGATCTCCTGATACCGGCGGATGAGCCACAGGGCGTTGAGCTGCTGGCGCTTGTACTCGTGGAGCCGCTTGGCCTGAATGTCGAACACGGAGTTCTCGTCGATCTCCAGCCCCTGGGCCCCGCGCAGCCATTGGGCCAGATCGCGCTTGTCGGCCTGCTTCACGGCGAGGAGGCGATCCAGCAGGGCCGTGTCGTCCCGGCGGGCCAGCAGGCCCTCCAGCCGGCCGGCGTCCTGCCGCCAGTCCGGGCCGATGGTCTCGTCGATGAGGGCGGTCAGCCGGGGGTTGCACTCCATCAGCCACCGCCGGAAGGTGATGCCGTTGGTCTTGTTGTTGAACTTCTCCGGATAGAGCCGGTAGAAGGGGGCCAGCTCGCTGTTCTTCAGGATTTCGGTGTGCAGGGCGGCCACGCCGTTGACGGAGTGGGTGAAGTGGATGTCGATGTGGGCCATGTGGACCCGCTCCGCCGGCACGGCTTTGACGGTTCCGTCAGGGGCGGCGGTCTTCTGCTCCACGGTGTCGATGATCCGCACCGCCCTGTCCGCGGAGCGGAGCCGCGCCCGGGCGTCCAGCCGGCGGATAATGGGCATCAGCTGGGGCACGGCGGTCTTCAGATAGGCGGAGGGCCACGTCTCCAGCGCCTCGGCCAGAATGGTGTGGTTGGTGTAGGCGCACACGTCCGTCACGATCTGCACGGCCTCGTCCTCGCCGATGCCCCGCTCCTCCAGCAGCCGGATCAGCTCCGGGATGACCATGGTGGGGTGGGTGTCGTTGATCTGCACGGCGGCGTAGTCCGCCAGATCGTGCAGGTTGGAGCCCCGGGCCGCGCACTCGTCCAGCAGCAGCTGGGCGGCGTTGCTGACCATGAAATACTGCTGGCAGACCCGCAGCAGCCGGCCCTGCTCGTCGCTGTCGTCGGGGTAGAGGAACAGCGTCAGGTTCCGGGCCAGATCCGTCTTGTCGAAGTCGATGCCGCTGCGGACGATGGATTCGTCCACGGTGTCCAGATCAAAGAGCCGCAGCCGCCCGCAGCGGGAGCCGTAGCCCGTCACGTCCAGATCGTACAGGGAGGAGCGCAGCGTCTGTCCGCCCACCTGAACGGTGTAGTGAACGCCGGCGGGCCGCAGCCAGCTCTGCCGGTCGGGCAGCAGCCACGGGTTGGGCAGCTCCGCCTGCCGGCCGTTGACGAATTCCTGCCGGAACAGGCCCAGATGATAGTTCAGGCCCACGCCGTCCCCGCACAGGCCCAGGGTGGCGATGGAATCCAGAAAGCAGGCCGCCAGCCGGCCCAGTCCGCCGTTGCCCAGCGAGGGCTCGGCCTCGAATTCCTCCAGCGCGGCCAGGCTCTTGCCGGCTGCGGCCAGCTCGTCCCGCACGGCGTCGTACAGGCCGAGATTGATGAGGTTGTTGCTCAGCAGCTTTCCGATCAGGAATTCTGCGGAGATGTAGTAGAGTTTTTTCCTGCCGGTATTGCAGCCCCGGTCCGCCGCGGCGTCCTTCACCATGCGGGCCAGCGCGTCGTACAGCTCCCCGTCCGTGCAGTCGGACAGAGGCTTCGTGGTATAGGTTCTCAGCGTCATGCTCATGCCTTCCTTTCGTGGCGTAAGAGATTCATGCTTCTGACTTGCATTATAGTCGCATCCTTTTTTCTGATTCTTGCAATATAGCGGTATAAAGTTGTATAATCCTATCATATTCACTGAAACCGCCCTTTGGGAAAGGAGACCGCCATGACGCCGCAGGAATACGCCCGCTACCGGGAGAACAAGCGCCACGCCCGTCCGGGCTTCGCCTACAACACCTACCTCTGCACCATCCCGCTGGACTTCCCCCGCGTGGCCCTCCACTGGCACGACGAGATGGAGCTCATCTACATCAAGAAGGGCGAGGGGGCCGTCTCCCTTCAGCTGCGCCGCCTGCCAGTGTATGCCGGATGCATCGCCGTGGTTCCGCCGGGCTGCCTCCACGCCATCGAGGGGAAGGACGGCGGCTCCATGGAGTACGAGAACATCCTGTTCTCCCGCAGGCTGCTGACCACGGCGGGAAACGACTGGTGCGACGACGCGCTGGCCCCTCTGTTCGACGGGCGGGTGGCCCTGCCGCCGCTGCTGACGCCGGGCTCCCCCCTCCACGCCGAGGCCGCCGCCTGTCTGGACGAGGCGGACCGCGCCTGCGCCTCCGCGCAGGAGGGCTACCCTCTGCTGGTGAAGGCCGCCCTCTACCGCCTGTTCTTCGTCCTCCGCCGGGCGGCGGAATACGGCGCGCCGCCCCCTCCGCCGGAGGCGGAGCGGGTCAAGGCCGCTCTGTCCCTCATCGCCGCCCGCTGCGGCGAAAAGCTCACCGTGGCGGACGCGGCGGCGGCCGTGGGCTACAGCCCCTCCCACTTCATGCGCTTTTTCCGGGCCGCGGTGGGGCAGCCCTTCGCCGTCTATCTCAACGACTACCGCCTCACCGCCGCGGCCCGGCTCCTGCGGGAGACCGACGGCTCCGTGCTGGACATTGCCGGACAGACCGGATTCGACAGCCTCTCCTATTTCTGCCGCCGGTTCCACCGGAAGTACGGCCTCTCCCCCGGACGCTACCGCGCTGCGGCCCGGCGGGAGGCACCTCCGCCGGAACCCCTGAAAATATGAGGGGTTTGCCCTCCCGTCCCGATTGACCCGGCGGGCGGGACATGATAAAATAGTGGTGTATAGACCATATTGTCTGCCCGGCTCCCTGTGCGGGCTCATAAGGAGGGATACCATGCCGGAAGATTCTCTGCGCCGGACCCTCGCGCTCCTGTGCGGGCGCCTGTGCTTTGGCAGCGGACATGAACTCTGCGCCGGAGCGGCTCAGGCCGCACGGGAAAATAACGTGGATCTGACGGTCTTTCCCGGCCCGCTGTCCCAGGGCGTTTCCGACGGCGGGACGGCGGAGGACCCCGCCCTCCGCAGCCTGCGCTGCGGCTATACCGCGGCCCTGCGCCCCGACGCGGCGGTGCTCTGCACCTCCGGCGTGGGGGACGACGACCAGAGCCCGGACTTTTCCGCCCTGCTGGACCGGTTCGACGGCATCCCGCTGGTGCTGCTGGAATCCCGGCTGGCGGGACGGCGCTGCATCACGGTGGACAGCGGCCCCGGCATGCGGGGTCTGGTGCGCCATCTGGCGGAGGAGCACCGCTGCCGGAAGCTCTGCTACGTCTCCGCCCGCGGCAACAACTACAATCTCCGCAGCCGCCGTCTGGCGTTTCTGGAGGGGATGGCCGCGCTGGGCCTCGCGGCCCCGGAGAGCCGCTTCTGCACCGCCTCCGACGAGGAGATCAGCCGCCTGCTGGACGACACTCCCGACGCCGACGCGGTCTGCTGCTCCGACGACGAGACCGCCGCGGCGGTGTGCCGCATCCTGCGGCAGCGGGGGCTGCTGCCCGGACGGGACATCGCGGTGACGGGCTTCGGCGACGTGGGGCTGGAGACGGGCGACCCGCCCCTGACCACCGCCCGGGTGGACTTTTACTCCATGGGCTATCACGCCGTCGGCGAGGCGCTGCGCCTGCTGGACGGCCTGCCCCAGCGAACCTTTTCGCTGGACAGCGCACCGGTGCTGCGGGCCTCCTGCGGCTGCGCCGTCCAGGGCGGCGAGGGGCTGTTTCTGGAGCCGTATCTCCCCCTGGACGCATCCACCATCCGCCCTGCGGCGGAGGAGCTGCTCCGCCGCGCCCAGCGGTTTCCCGCCAATCCGCCGGAGCGCCTCCGCTCCCGGAGCATCCTGCTGGCCTTCCTCTCCGATTTGCTGGACGATCTGTACCGCCCCGTTTTCGGCACGCTCCGCTCTCCCATGCAGGACACGCGGCTGCGCCGGCTGGGCGAGCTGTGCGGCAGCGAGCTGTCACCGGAAAAGCTGTCCGAGCTGATGGAATCCCTCCTGCTCCAGCTGGGAAACCAGATCGCGGACCCCCAGCGGAGATACGCGCTGCTGGAGCTGCGGCTGGAGCTGCGCCGGCAGCTGAACGAGGTCATGCTCCGCAATGTCTGGGATCACGGCGAGACTTTGCGGAAAAGCAGCTTTCTCGCGGTGCAGCTGATCCGCGGCACCCTGACGCATCAGAGCCGCAGCCCCGCAGCCCTGCGGGAGATCTGCGCCGGGCTGGACAGCATGGGAATGCGCAGCGCCTGCCTCTTTACCTGTTCCCCGCCCCTGCCGACGGAGAACGGCGGACGCCCCCTGTGCGCGGAGCGGCTGTGTCTGGCCGCCGACCTGACCGACGGCCGCATCGACACGCCGGAGGGCTGCGCCATGGGCGCCGGGGAAATTCTCCGCCGCTCCGCCGCCCTGCGGAACCGCCAGGCCGTGACCATGGTCTTCTGTCTCGTCACCGGGCAGGAGCAGCACGGCCTGCTGCTGTGCGAAAACGACCTGTCCCGCTCCTTCTGCGCCCGCATCGTCAGTATGCAGATCGGCGCGGCGCTGGAGTTTTTCTATCTGCTGGAGCAGCGCACCTCCATGGAGGCGCGGCTGAAGGAGGCGCTGGCCACCATCTCCCGCAAGAGTGAGATGCTGCAGATGCTCTCCACCACCGACGACCTGACGGGGATTCTCAACCGCCGGGGCTTTCTGGAGCGGATGCTGGACCGGATTCTGGAGACGCCGGGCCAGCCGGCCTGCCTGTGCATGATGGATCTGGACAATCTCAAGAGCATCAACGACACCTTCGGCCACGCCGAGGGCGACTACGCCATCACCGGCTTCGTGGACATCCTGCGGCGCACCGTGGCGGAGGACTGCGTGTTCGGCCGCTTCGGCGGCGACGAATTTACCCTGCTGCTCCCCGGAACGGAGGCCGCGGCCCTGCCCGCCCTGCGGGAGCGGCTGGAGGACGCCTTCCGGGTGTTCAACCGCACCTCCCGGAAGCCGTATTTCATCGAGCCCTCCTTCGGCTTTTTCCCCTTCGTCTGCCGGCAGGAGATCGAGCTGGAGTCCCTGCTGCGGGAGGCCGACCTGCGTCTCTACGAGGACAAGCGCACCAAGCGCACCAGCGCCGTCAAGGCGGTGCAGGGCGCCGACTAAGCGCGTTTCAGCATGCCGATTAAACGCGCAGCCGTTTCAGCATGCCGAAAAAGCGTCCGCTTTTTCGGCATGCTGGCTTTTTTCTCCGGGATGTGCTATACTGATAGGAAATTTTTTTCCACAGCATAGGAGGTCTCAGATGAAAACCGGTATTGTTCTGGAGGGCGGGGCCCTCCGCACGATGTTTTCCTCCGGGGTGTGCGACGCCTTTCTGGACGCCGGCCTGATGCCCGACTACGTGATCGGGGTCTCCGCCGGCATCGCCTACGGCGTCAGCTACGTCTCCCGGCAGAAGTGGCGCAACCTGCACATCGCCACCAGCTACGCCAACGACAAGCGGTACATGAGCTGGGGCAATTTCGTCAACCCCGCCAACCGTTCCTATTTCGGGCTGAAGTTCGCCTACGAGGATGTGCCCAACAGCCTGATCCCCTTCGATTACGACACCTTCGCCGCCTATCCCGGCGAGGTGGAGGCCGTGGTGACCAACCTGAACACCGGCGCCCCGGACTATCTGCCCGTGCCCCGGCGGGACGAGCATTTCACGCTGCTGCAGGCCACCTGCGCCATGCCGGTGCTGTTCCCCATCTTTCATCTGGACGGCCAGCCCTATCTGGACGGCGGCTGCTCCGACCCCATCCCCTACCAGCGCGCCTTCGATCAGGGCTGCGACCGGGTTGTGGTGGTTCTCACCCGGGAGCGGGACTATGTCCGGGGCGAGGAAAAGATCGAAAAGCTCATCGACCGGCGCTACCGGCACTATCCCCGGTTTCTGGACACCATGCACCACCGGGCCGACCAGTACAACGACTGCCGCCGCCGGCTCTTCGAGCTGGAGCAGGAGGGCCGGGTGCTGGTGCTGGCCCCCGCGACCACGGAGGGCTTCTCCCGGACGGAGAAGGACCTTCAGAAGATCCGCGCGCTCTGGCAGGACGGCTATTTCACCGGCCGCAGCGCCGTCCCGGCCGTCCGGGCCTTCTGGACGGAGGGCTGAGCATCCCTCTCCCCGCGCTGCCTGACCGGCGGCGCGGGGATTTTTTTGACGATTTTACACAGATTTAACATAAGTTTGATATTCCGGCTCTTTCCCGCATAAGATTTTACATTTATAATATAATCAGAATTTTCCTTTTCCGTGTCACTTCTTTCCTTCATTGGAAAATACAGTCAAAATTTTGAATGGTACAAGGAGCGTACTGCCCATGGACATTTTTTCCCTCCTGACTCTTTGCGGCGGTCTGGCCTTTTTCCTCTACGGCATGAACACCATGTCCACAAGCCTTGAGAAAATGGCCGGCGGCAAGCTGGAGCGCACCCTGAAGAAAATGACCTCCAATCCCTTCAAGAGCCTGCTGCTGGGCGCCGGCATCACCATCGCCATCCAGTCCTCCTCCGCCATGACGGTCATGCTGGTGGGTCTCGTCAACTCCGGCGTCATGGAGCTGGGGCAGACCATCGGCGTCATCATGGGCTCCAACATCGGCACCACGCTTACCGCGTGGATTCTCTCCCTGACAGGGCTTGAGAGCGAAAACGTCTTTCTCAACCTGCTGAAGCCCGAAAACTTCTCCCCCGCCATCGCGCTCATCGGCATCATCCTCATCATGGCCTCCAAAAAGCAGCGCCGCAAGGACGTGGGCCACATCATGGTGGGCTTCGCCATCCTGATGTACGGCATGGAGCTGATGAAGGACGCCGTCAGCCCGCTGGCCAGCGCCCCCGGCTTCTCCGACGTGCTCACCGCCTTCAACAATCCCCTGCTGGGCGTTCTGGTGGGCACCGTGTTCACCGGCATCATCCAGTCCTCCGCCGCGTCCGTGGGCATTCTGCAGGCCCTGTCTCTCACCGGCGGCATCACCTACGGCATGGCCATCCCCATCATCATGGGCCAGAACATCGGCACCTGCGTCACCGCCCTGCTGTCCTCCATCGGCGTCAGCCGGAACGCCAAGCGGGTGGCCGTGGTGCACATCTCCTTCAACATCATCGGCACCATCGTCTGCCTGATCCTGTTCTACGGCTCCAACGCCGTCTTCCACTACGCCATCGTCAACGAGGCCATCAACCCCGTGGAGATCGCCTTCTGCCACACCGTCTTCAACGTGTTCACCACCGCCATGCTCCTGCCCTTCTCCCGCCAGCTGGAAAAGCTGGCGCGGTTCCTGGTCCGGAACGAGACCAAGTCCGACAACTTCGCGTTTCTGGACCCGCGGCTGCTGCGCACCCCCGGCGTCGCCATCAACGAGTGCATCGTGATGACCAACGCCATGGCCGACCTGTCCCAGCACAACCTGATGCTCTCCATTCAGCAGCTGGATCACTATACCGCCGCCCGCGAGACCGAGATTCTTGCCAACGAGGACAAGCTGGACATTTACGAGGACCGGCTGGGCAGCTATCTGGTGGACATCTCGCAGCACGGCATCTCCGCCGGCGACAGCCGGCAGGTCTCCCGTCTGCTGCACTCCATCGGCGACTTCGAGCGCATCGGCGATCACGCCCTGAACCTGCAGGACTCCGCCCGGGAGATGCACGACAAGGAAATCCACTTCTCCGGCTCCGCCCAGCAGGAGCTGACGGTGCTGTACGGCGCCATCGGCGACATTCTGACCCTGTCCTTCAACTGCTTCCGCGAGGACGATCCCGAGGCCGCCATGCACGTGGAGCCGCTGGAGGAAACCGTGGATCAGCTCATCGAGGAGATCCGCCTGCGCCACATCGGGCGGCTGCAGCGGGGCGAGTGCACCATCCAGCTGGGCTTCGTGCTCAACGACCTGCTGACCAACTTCGAGCGCGTCTCCGACCACTGCTCCAACATCGGTATCTGCATCATCGAGGCGGGCCACAGCGAAATCGACGCCCATGCCTATCTGGAAAAGATGAAGACCGGCGGCAGCTTTGCCAGGGACCTGCGCACCGATCTCAACAGGTACACCCTTCCCAAGGCCTGAGGGACAAGCCCTCCGGCTCCATACGGACCGTCTGCGGCAGACGGAGAAGCGCGCTTCTCCGCCTGCCGCTTTTCCGCGCCCGCCGGGCTGCGGGGCTCCGGGCTGTGTGCCCGCCGTTCCGCCTGCGGCGGACGCGCCGGCCCGGGACGTTTTTCCGCCCGCGGACGAGAGCAGCCGATAATATTCATTTTTGATGAATGTTTTCATCCGGGCATTTTTGTGATACTGCACAAATTCACCGTATTTCAAGGCCGTATGCCTCGGCATTTTTTGAATCCGTCACTTTCCTTCAAATATTTATGCATATTTTAGTGAAAAAGTATTGACAGTATACAGGGAGTGTGCTATGGTAAGCATTGTTCACCGGAAGGGATTTCCTCCGGCGGCAAAAAAGCACATCTGCCGCCCCGCGCGGCAAAAAAATGTATGAGATTGATGAAAAGGAAGATCGTTATGAAAAAGCTGATTACCTTTGCACTGGCCGCCGCCATGTGCCTGAGTCTGGCCGCCTGCGGCAGCAGCGGCAGCACCGCAACTCCCGCCGCCTCCGCAGCAGCATCCGCATCCGGCTCCGCATCCGGCTCCGCAGCCGCCGGTTCCTCCGCAGCCGCCGTCACCACGGTGGAGGCGGGCAAGCTGCACATGTCCACCAACGCCCAGTTCCCTCCCTATGAAATGGTGAAGGACGACGGCACCTTCGAGGGCATCGACGTGGAGATTGCCCAGGCCATCGCCGACAAGCTGGGTCTGGAGCTTGTGGTGGACGACATGGACTTCGACGCCGCCCTGCAGGCCGCCCAGACCGGCAAGAGCGACATGGTCATGGCCGGCGTCACCGTCAACGACGAGCGCAAGGCCGTCATGGACTTCTCCGACACCTACGCCAACGGCGTGCAGGTCATCATCGTCAAGAGCGGCTCCGACATCAAGACCGCTGACGATCTGTCCAAGGCCGGCAAGATCGGCACCCAGCGCGGCACCACCGGCTACATCTACTGCACCGACGACTTCGGCGAGGATCACGTCACCGCCTACGACGACGGCGCTACCGCCGTGCAGGCCCTGCTCAACGGCCAGGTGGACGCAGTGGTCATCGACAGCGCCCCCGCCAAGGAATACGTCAAGGCCAATCCCGGCCTGACCATTCTGGACAGCACCTACACCAACGAGGACTACGCCATCGGCATCAAGAAGGGCAACACCGCTCTGCTCAACGCCATCAACGGCGCGCTGGACGAGCTGAAGGCCGACGGCACCGTGCAGTCCATCATCGACAAGTACATCCCCGCGGCGTAAGAGCGCGGCTCTTCAAACCGGGGAATCCACTGACACAACGGGGAGCGGCCGGTCAACGGCCGCCCCTTTCGTCGTAACATCGCGAAATCAAGAGAGAGAGGGGTATGTCCGTGAACTGGGCAGAGCTCTACGCCAACTTAATTACCCAACTGCAAAGCGGCAAGGTTCTCACCTTCCGGCAGGATTTTTTCGTGAATTTCTACCGCGCCTTTGTGGACGGCGACCGCTGGAAGCTCTACCTGAAGGGTGTGCTTTCCACGGTGGAGGTCACGATTCTGGCGCTGATCATCGGCATCGTGCTGGGCGTGCTGGTGGCCGTGATCCGCACCGCCCACGACCAGCGCCGGCCCGGCCGGAGCAATCCGGTGCTGGGCGTGCTGAACGTCCTGTGCAAGATCTACACCACCATCATCCGCGGCACCCCCATGATGGTTCAGCTGCTGATCATGGGCTTCGTCATCTTCGCCAACAGCCGGAACTTCACGATGGTGGGCGCGCTGACGCTGGGCATCAACTCCGGCGCCTACGTGTCGGAGATCGTCCGCAGCGGCCTCATGTCCATTGATCCCGGCCAGATGGAGGCGGGGCGCTCGCTGGGCATGGGCTACGTGCCCGTGATGCGCTACGTGGTCATTCCGCAGGCCTTCAAAAACATTCTGCCCGCTCTGGGCAACGAGTTCATCACCCTGTTCAAGGACACCTCCCTGATTACCGTCATCGGCGGCAAGGAGCTGGTCTACGCCGCGCAGGCGGTGGGCGCCAAAACCTACGCCGTCATGTTCCCCTACATCGGCGCCGCCGTGATCTATCTGGTGCTGGTGCTGATTCTGACATGGCTGCTGGGCAGGCTGGAAAGGAGGCTGCGTCAAAGTGATCGACATTAAACACCTCTCCAAATCCTTCGACGACCATCTGGTGCTGGATGATCTCAACGACCACATCAACCCCGGCGAAAAAGTCGTGGTCATCGGCCCTTCCGGCTCCGGCAAGTCCACCTTCCTGCGCTGCCTGAACCTGCTGGAGACGCCCAGCGGCGGCACCATCACCTTCGAGGGCGCCGACATCACAAACCCCAAGGCCGACATCAACGCCATCCGGCGGCAGATGGGCATGGTGTTCCAGCACTTCAACCTGTTCCCCAACATGACGGTGCGGAAAAACATCACGCTGGCCCCCGTGCAGACCGGCCTCATGAAGCAGGACGAGGCCGACGCCGAGGCGGACAAGCTGCTGGAGCGCGTGGGTCTGGCCGACCGGGGCGACTCCTATCCCGCAGCCCTCTCCGGCGGGCAGAAGCAGCGCATCGCCATCGTGCGGGCGCTGGCCATGCGGCCCAAGGTCATGCTGTTTGACGAGCCCACCTCCGCGCTGGACCCCGAGATGGTGGGCGAGGTGCTGGAGGTCATGAAGCAGCTGGCGGAGGACGGCATGACCATGGTGGTGGTCACCCACGAGATGGGCTTCGCCCGGGAGGTGGGCAGCCGCGTCCTCTTTATGGACGGCGGCCACATCATGGAGCAGAACGAGCCCCACGAATTTTTCGCCCATCCCCAGTGCGATCGTCTGAAAGCCTTTCTGGACAAGGTTCTGTAAAGCCGCGCCCCCTCCGCCGCAGCAGGCGAAGGGGGCGCTTTTTCATTGGCCCTCGGCGTGCTTCTGCGCCTGCGTGCCAAAATAGAAGCCGATGACAACGGTGAACACCGCCAGATACTCCTGCCCGGTCACATCCCTGCGCAGCGCCAGCACCAGAAAGGTGGCGGTCAGCAGGAAGGTCACGATGCTCTTTACATCCAGCAGCTTCATCAGCCGGTCCTTCATGGGCATCCCTCCCATGCAGCCTATGACCGCAGGCGGGAAACTGTTACCGGTTTGAGAGGATTTCCCCCTCCGGGCGCACTACGATGGCTCTATTCTAAAAAAGAGGTGTTTCATCGTGAAAAAACAATGGGCCGTTCTCCTGCTGGCCCTCTCCCTGACCGCCTGCGCCGGCTGCGGCGCGACGGGCGCATCCTCCGCAGCGTCGGGTTCCGCTGTCTCGTCCTCCGGCGCCGCCTCGTCGGGCGCCGTTTCATCCGGCGCCGCATCGTCGGGCGCCGCTGCCTCCTCCGCAGCGTCGGACTCCTTCGCAGCCGACTGCGCCGTGGGCGATTCCTACACGCTGGACCGCTCCGTCACCGTGAGCGGCGGCAAGGCCCTGACCCTGCGGCTCCACGGAACGCGGCTGAACGACTCCGAGTACGGCATCTCCACCGTGGACGTGCTGGATGGGGACAAGGTGATCCAGACCGTCTCCGTAAAGGACGGCATCGACGACCAGTGGGGCGGCAGCTCGGACGCGGGCACCACCACGGAGTCCTTCAGTCCCGACGGCGATCTGACCACTGCGGACATGAATTTTGACGGGGCGGGCGACATCGGCCTGACCGCCTGGACCACGCCCGGCGCCAACATCCCCGCCTACTACTGGCTGTGGGATTCTGACAAGCAGCAGTTCCTGTATGCCTTCTGCCTGTGCAACGCCAAGGTGGACACCACCAACCAGCAGATCGTCTGCGAGACCCGGGACGGCGCCGCCGAGCACGACACGGACTACTACACCTATGACGACAGCGGCAAGCTGCAGAACGTGGAACGCGTCGTGGAGACGGTGGACGAGAGCGGAAAAACCGTGACCAAGACCTACGTACTGGACGGCGGCAAGCTGCAGGAGGTCAAGTAACTCCCCTTTGCCGCACAGCTGCCCATAAAAAGGCCCCCGCCTGCAAGTGCAGACGGGGGCCTTTTCTCAGCTTCGGGGCGTCCGCCGGAATCGGAGCGTCCCTACCGCAGCCGGACGGCCCGGACGATCAGCAGGCACACCAGCAGCCAGACAAGGACGACCGGGACGGCACAGTACCACTTCTTCGCCCCTCCGGCCTCCCGCCGCTTCCCGGCCTCCCGTCTGCTCTCCTCCCAGACCTCAGGCGGGATGCGCCGGACGCTCAGGGCGATCAGCCCCGGCAGGATGACCGCGTCGTCCAGCCAGCCGAGGACCGGGATAAAGTCGGGGATCAGGTCCACCGGGGAGAGCGCATACCCCACGGCCAGTCCCGCCAGCAGCCTGGCGGAAAGGGGCGTCCGCGGGTCCCTCATGGCGATGGAGACTGCGGAAAGCTCCCTCCGGGCCTTCTCGATCCGCTCCCCGACGTTCATGCGTTTTCCTCCCGTTCCGTCGATTTTCCCGGCACCGGCGGGGCAGCAAAACGGGAGCCGCTGCAAAAGACAATCGTTTGCAGCGGCTCCCGTATTCCTTTCGGGTGCCTTTTCAGGTCTTTCCGTGGATCTCCGCGCCGCATTTGGGGCAGGTGATGACGATTTTGCCCTTGCCCACCGGAACGCGGCAGATGGTCTTGCAGTTTTTGCAGGTGAAGTACTTGTGTTCCTTGTCCGCGCGGCGGGCGCGGGCGCCGCTGTTCCCGGACTTCAGTTTCCACCAGAAGCTCATCCAGCGGCTGTTCTCCGCCCGGCGCCTGTACAGGTTTTTGGAGAACATCCGAAAGATCACCCACACCCAGAGTGCCATGCTGGCGTAGTACAGAATTGCAGAGGCCAGCAGCGAGGCCCGCCCGGCCAGGGCGGCGGCCAGGTCCAGAATCAGGCAGCCCCACACGGTGGCCAGCCCCAGCTGATCCATGCCGTTGCGGCCGTACATCAGCCGTGCCATACCGTTCCCAATTTTTCGGAAAAATGACATACGGGTGTCTCCTTTGCGCGGCCGCAGAGGCCGCCGCTCGTTGATTTTCTCTATTTTACACACAAACCGTCCGTGCATCAACCATTTTGCAGGGAAGTTTACAAAAATGTCATTTCTTTGTTTTGTTCAAAGTGCTATAATGCGTACTGTTATAAAAAAACAGCAAAGGAGTGCATTTTCCCATGGCAAAAAAGCAATTCAAAGCTGAGTCCAAGCGGCTGCTGGATCTGATGATCAACTCCATCTACACCCACCGGGAGATCTTCCTGCGGGAGATCATCTCCAACGCGTCCGACGCCTGCGACAAGCTGAGCTATCTGGCGCTGACGGACGAATCCGTGGGCATGAGCCGCAAGGACTTCCGCATCGACCTGAAGTCCGACGCGGAGAACCGCACCATCACCGTTTCCGACAACGGCATCGGCATGGACCGGGACGATCTGGAAAACAATCTGGGCATGATCGCCGCCTCCGGCTCCTTCAAATTCAAGCAGGATCTGGGCGACGACGCCAAGGGCACCGACGTGATCGGCCAGTTCGGCGTGGGCTTTTACTCCGCCTTCATGGTCAGCGATCACATCACCGTGATCACGAAGAAATTCGGCGCCGACACCGCGTGGCAGTGGGAGTCCTCCGGCGCGGACGGCTACACCGTCAGCGAGTGCGAGAAGGCCTCCGTGGGCACCGACATCATCATGCACCTGAAGCCCGACACGGACGACGAAAAGTACAGCGAGTTCCTGCAGGAGTGGAAGCTGCAGGATCTGGTGCGCCGCTACTCCGACTATATCCGCTTCCCCATCCGCATGGAGGTCTCCAAGTCCCGGAAAAAGGAGGGCTCCCCCGACGACAAGCCCGAGTACGAGACCGTCCGCGAGGTGGAGACGCTGAACTCCATGGTGCCCATCTGGCAGCGCCGCAAGTCCTCCGTCAAGAAGGAGGAGTACGACAAATTCTACCGCGACAAGTTCAACGACTACACCGATCCCCAGGACGTGATCGCGGTGTCCGCCGAGGGCGCCGTCACGTACAAGGCGCTGCTGTTCATCCCCGGCGCGGCCCCCTTCGACTTCTACTCCAAGGAGTATGAAAAGGGCCTGCAGCTTTATTCCAACGGCGTGCTCATCATGGACAAATGCTCCGATCTGGTGCCGGAGTATTTCCGCTTCATCCGCGGCGTGGTGGACTCCCCGGACTTCAGCCTGAACATCTCCCGGGAGCTGCTGCAGCACGACCGCCAGCTGAAGGTCATCGCCGCCAATCTGGAAAAGAAGATCAGGGCGGAGCTGCTGAAGCTGCTGAAGGACGACCGCGCGGGCTACGAGACCTTCTGGAAGAATTTCGGCCGCCAGCTGAAATACGGCGTGGTGGGCGAATACGGCGCCCACAAGGAGCAGCTGCAGGACCTGCTGCTGTTCTGGTCCTCCACGGAGCACAAGCTGGTGACGCTGGACGAGTACGTTTCCCGGATGAAGGAGGGGCAGGCGGTCATCTACTACGCCGCCGGCGAGAACGTGGCGGCCATCGACCGTCTCCCCCAGATCGAGGGGCTGAAGGACGGCGGCACGGAAATCCTCTACTTCACCGAGGAGGTGGACGAGTTCGCCGCCCAGATGATGCACGCCTACAAGGACAAGGAGTTCCGCTCCGCTCTGGACGGAGAGCTGGAGGAGCCGAAGGACGGCGAAAAGAAGGACGAGCCTGCGGAGCAGGACGAGCACAAGGCCGTCTTTGACTTCGTGAAGGAAGCGCTGGGCGACCGCGTGAAGGAAGTCCGGGCCTCCAAAAAGCTCAAGTCCCACCCCGTCTGCCTCACCGCCGGCGAGGGCCTGTCCTTCGAGATGGAGAAATATCTCAGGGCCGTGCAGCCCGACCAGAGCGTGAAGGCGGAGCGGATTCTGGAGCTGAACACCACCCATCCCGCCTTCGCCGCGCTGGAGAAGGCCGTGACCGACGATCCGGAGAAGGCGAAGAAGTACGCCTCCCTGCTGTACGATCAGGCGGTGCTCATCGCCGGTCTGCCGCTGGACGATCCCTCCGGCTACACCGATCTGGTGTGCGAGCTGCTGATGCCGTAATTTCTGACGCAAACAAGCCCCGGAGCCGTCAGGCTCCGGGGCTTGTCCTCTCAAAAGGGTCCCTTACAGGTTCGCGTTCAGAACGGAGGTGAAGGCGTCGGCGGGCATCACGCCCACCTTGCGGTCAAACTCCACGCCGTTCTTCAGGAACACCACGGTGGGGATGCTCATGACGCCGAAGCGCCGGGCCAGATCGGGCTCCTCGTCCACGTTGACCTTGCCCACCAGCGCCTTGCCGTCGTACTGGCCGGCCAGCGCCTCAATGGTGGGGGAGAGCATCTTGCAGGGGCCGCACCACGTCGCCCAGAAGTCCACCATGGCCAGGGGGGCCGCGTTGACGGCCGCGTCAAATTCGGATGTCTTAAAATGCTGAAGTGCCATATTGTTTTTCCTCCTTAACAGCTTGTAAATGAATGTGGGAATGTTTGTTTTATGCGGGAGCGCCGCTGTCCTTCCGGTGCGCCGCGACCCATTGGGCGGCGCTCTGTCCGGCGATCAGCCCCTCGCCCACGGCCTTGGAGACCTGCAGCGGGCCGCCGGTGCAGTCCCCCGCAGCGAACAGGCCGGGCAGGCTGGTGGCCATCTTCCGGTCCACGGCCACGTAGCCGTTTTCCAGCGCCAGACCGGGGAACAGATCCGTGGGGGCGATGGTGGGCCGCAGGATGAACACGCAGGCGGCCTCCGCCGTCACGCCGTCGCAGGTGACCTCCGTCACGGCGTCGCCGCCGGAGATGGCGCAGGTCTTGGGGCGGCTGAAATACGTCACCTCGCAGCCGATCTCCCGCAGGAAGTCGGCCTCGTGGGCGGCGGAATCCGTCCAGCCCAGCACGGCCACCTTTTTTCCGCGGTAGAGCATCCCGTCGCAGGTGGCGCAGTAGCTGATGCCGCGGCCCAGAAACTCCTCCTCGCCGGGAAACTTTTTGCCGCGGGTCACGCCGCCGGTAAGCACCACGGCCCCGGCCTCCTGCACATCGCTGCCGATGCTGACGAACCACGTGTCGCCCATCAGGGCGCTGTTCAGCACCCGGCCGGAGAGAAACTCCGCGCCGGACTTCTCCGCGTGGGCGCGGAAGGTCTGCAGCATCTCCGCGCCGGTGAGACCGGGCAGACCCAGATAGTTGTCCACCCGCTCGGATTTCCAGAGCGGATTTTCCTCCAGCGGATTGGACACCACCAGCACGCTCCTGCCGCGGGCCCGGACATTCACCGCGGCGCTGAGCCCCGCGGGTCCTCCTCCGATCACCAATACATCATAGGGCATAGTCGTCCTCCTCTTCCCCGAACAGGGCGGCGGCCAGCTTCGCAACCTCCGGCGAAGTGACCCTGTAGTAGACCTCGTTGCCGAGCCGGTCCGCCGAGACCACGCCCGCCAGCCGAAGCTTCTGGAGGTGCTGGGACACACAGGACTGGGACATGCCGATCTCCCGCTCCATACAGCTGACGTTGTGGCAGCCGCGGGTCAGCAGACTGTGCACCAGCCGCAGCCGCACGGGGTTGGCCAGGACCTTCAGCAGCGCCGCGCGCTCCTCATAGTCTACCCGGTTTTGCACCGCTTCCTTCATGTGTCTCATCGCCCCCTTTGTTTCATTAGAATATCATGATATTTCAAAATTTAAAGTGGCATTTGCAACTTTTTAAAATTTTCCTGACGGAGGGCCCGTCCCCTTCCGCGCCGGGCCGCTTTCCGCGTTCCGGGGAAAGCTCCGCCGCAAAAGTCAAGATTAAATTGTAAAAAACCTTAAAAAAGTTTAGACCAGGGCGGCGGCACATTCCGCGAAGACGGCGTCGGCCGTTCGGAAGCCCAGTATTTCGCGGGGATAGCTGTTCATCCAGTCTTCGACGGCCTGGATCGCCGCCTTCGTAATCTTCCGGAAGTCGGTCCCTTTCGGGAACCAGCGGCGGATCATTTTGTTCAGACATTCGTTTGATCCGCGTTCGTATGAAGAATAAGGGTGACAATAATAAACCTTTGTCCTGTTGCCGTTCCGGCGACAGGACTTTTCAATTCCTGCGGCGTCGGCGAACTCCGAACCGTTATCAACTGTAATCGTTTGAAATACTTTGCTGAAAAGTGATCCATATTTCCTTTCAAGCCTGTCCAGCGCGGCGACGACGCTTCCGGTCGTCTGGTCCTTCATCGGAATTATGATTTCCTTCCGCGTCTTTCTCTCGGTCAGGACCAGAAGTGTTTTTTTCGTCCCTCTTTTCCCGACGACACAGTCCATTTCCCAGTGGCCCACTTCGTCGCGGCTGTCGATCTCGGCCGGCCGTTCCTCTATGCTCGTTCCGGCGGCTTTCCTGGCGGCGACCTTTCGGACCTTGTTATAGGAACGCTTCTTCTTTCCTCCGTTGGGAAGGTGGGAGCTTTCCAGATTCAGGAACACGCCCTTCTTTATGTACGAATACAGCGTCGCTTCACATATCGTCGTATTGAACGGAAGCCCCTGTTCTTTGATTTCTCCCAGGACGGCCGCCGGCGAATATCCTTGTTCGACGATCCGCTGTTCGATATGCTTGGCCAGTTTATGATCTTTGCCGATTTTCAGACCAGGCCCCTTCGCGGCCAGGTGTTCTTCATAGGCGCGCTGGGCGCCGTCCGGATTATACCGTTCTTCTTCGGTAAGGTCTGAATTGGTGTGGATATACCGGCCGCGTTTCAATTCGTTATAGATCGTGTTTCGGTGGACGCCGATTTCGTCGGCTATTTCCTGAACGGACTTTTTGCATTTCAGGAAGGCTTCGATCCGAAGGCGGTCGTTCCATGTCAAGTGTTTGAATCTGCGTCGCTTCATCGTGTTTCCCCCTTTTGACAGAAAAAAGGTCCCGCCTTTGCCGCTCGGCAAGGGTGGGACCTTCGTGTTCCTGGCTTAGATTAGTTCGCGCGGGTGTACGCCCAGGGCGTCGGCGATCCGAAGGGCCACAGCCAGGGAAGCCTTTTCTATGTCACGCTCGCCGCTTTCTAACTTTTGGTATGCCCGAATATTCAGGCCGGTCCTTTCGGCCATGTCGGCCTGGGTAAGCCTTAGTTTACAGCGCAAGCGCGCGACCTTCGTTTCGCTTTTTGTGCTTCCGGATTTCATGTGGACGCCGCCTTTCATCTGCCTTATGTAATTTTATATTACGACCATTTGAACGTAATGTCAAGAGGGGAAAAACAAAAAAACCACAAGCCGCTCGGCCTGTGGATCATTCATCGTCTTCGAACGTAAGTAGCCATTCGACTTTTACACCCAGAACCGAAGCAAAGATAGGTATTTCATAGTCGGGGACGAAGCGCGTTCCGATCTCAATTCGGCTTATGCTGTCCCGCTCGATCGTGACGCCGCTGACCTGCATTTTTGCCGCCATGGCGTCCTGTGATAGTCGTTTTTTCAGCCGCGCCATGCGGATTCTGTCCCCGCTCATATTCTTTCTGCCGTTGTAATCATAAATTTTCACCTTTGAACCTTCCTTTCTTAAAACAGGCCGTCGGCGCCGTCTTTCGCGACGACGATCCCGCCGTGAGTCCAGGCCACAGCGTCGTCGGCGATTACGGTCAGTTCCAGGGAAGCGGGGGAACCGGACCGTTTCGTCGACCACTTCGCGGCGGCGCACAGGGTCGTAATGTCGAAGGCGTCGCCGGTCACGTTGTTCTGGTACAAAATTGAAATGCTCATGGGATCGTGAAGACCTGACCAGGATAGATCAGGTTCGGGTTACTCCCGATTGTCCCTTTATTCGCGTTGTAAATCTTTGTGTAGTCGCTTCCCTTGCCATAAAACGTCTTCGCGATATTCCACAAACAGTCGCCCTTCTTCACGGTGTAGGTCTTCGCGGCGGCGGCCGGCGGCGATCCGGCGCGCGGCGGCTCCTGGGCCATAGCCTTTTTCGTCAGAACGACCGGAAGGACGATCCGACGGGCCGAATAGTCTTTCCATTCGGACAGCTTGATCGAATAATAGAAGTCGCCTGGTTCGCCGGCGCGCTCTTCATAGTCGAAGGTTTCCACGCCCATTCGGACGTTGATGTCCAGGTCTGTTCCTGTGATCAGGAAGCGGATCGGGCTTTCTTTGTCGCGCGCCTTCTGAATAGCCTGGACAACTTCAAGCGGGTCCGTGATCCGGCCGGTGACGAAGGGCGCGTCATTCACAGGGAAGAAACTGTCCCAGGCACAGGTCCGAAGGCCCTTCTTTCGAAGGATCAGGACTTCGCCCAGTTCTAAAACGGTCGTGGTTTCGTTCTTGCCAGGGGAAGTCACCTTCAACTTTTCGGGGAGGACGGGAATTGTGATTTCCCGCCCTTCGACGATCAGTGTCATTCCGTAGTTCTTCATCAGGCATACACCCCCTCGGCGGCGGCTGAAAATTCGTCTTCCAGCTTGCTTTCGATCCGGCTGACGACGTCGTCGACGTCGACCTTCTCGCTGATTTTGGCGTCCACAGCGACGGTCGGTGTCAGAGTCACAAAGTTCTGAACATAGCGCATTTCGGCCACGTCGCGAAGGAACTTCAAGTCTTCTTCGGCTATGTTGACGTCTTCGTCCACGGAACCGACAGAACCGACGTGTCCCACGTTTCCAATATCGCCGGCGCCGGCGGCATAGGCCGCCCAGTCCGGTTCGTTGTTCCCACTCCCAGCGGCGGCGGCTTCGGCCTTTGCGGCCGCTATCTCTGCGTCACGCTGGGCCGTGGCGGCGCGCGCTTCGGACTTCATGGCGCCCAGGGCGGCGTCGCGGTCTGCAATCTGGGAATTGATCTGGTCCTGGTAGGCGGCCAGGTCGGCCGCTCTGGCTTGTTTCGCGGCTTCATTTTCAAGCTGTGCGGTCGTTCCGAACGTCACCTGTTCGATCAGGCCGATGTTGACGCCTGGAATCTTGTTCAGGGTATTGATGAAGCCGTTTATAATGTCAATCGCCCCGTTGACCATATTTTGAAGGATCATCAGGACGCCGGCCTTCATGTCGCCCATGAAGTTCTGAATATTCACGCCGGCGGTGTAGAAGGCCAGTTGTAGCTTGTTCCACATATCCATGACCCAGTAAACGCCGGTCATGAAGCCGATTTTCACCCAGTCCCAGGCGGTCAGGATCGCGTTACAGGCGATCAGCCACGCCACTTTGATTCCCCCGACAGACTGGACCCATTTATAGATCAGCGCCACGACGACGCCGATCGCCAGGGCAATCCAGAAAAGCGGGTTCGACAGAAGGGTCGTGAAGAACGCCTGGGCGGCTCCGTTTGCGATCCACGTCGCCACCGTCTGAATACCCAGGGCGACGGCATAGCCAAGCGCGGCGGCCGCCAGGCCCCAGAAGATAGGCGCGATCGTGGACCAGTTGTCATATATCCACTGGGCGCCCTGGCCGATCATGGTCAGGACAGGGGTAAAGGCTTCCAGGGCGATATTCTTCGCGATCGTCCAGACCTGGGAAAAGGTCATAGGCATAGACGCGAACTTCGAATTGATTTCGTCCGCTGACGCCAGCATGGCGTTTTTTACGATTTCGGACGTGATCTGTCCTTCGGCGGCCATGTCACGGATTTTCCCGATCGGGACGTCCAAATAGTCAGCGATCGTCTGAACAAGGACGGGCGACTGTTCAAAAATGGAGCGAAGTTCGTCGCCACGAAGGACGCCGGACGCCATAGCCTGGGTTAGCTGTAACATGGCGTTCTTCTGTTCCTCTGCCGTGGCGCCGGAAATTACGAAGGTCTTGTTCACCAGTTCAGAAAAGGCGACCAGTTCCTTCGAACTGTTAAAAGCGTCCGCCGCGTTGACTCCCAGCTTTGAAACGGCGTCAGCCGTCGCCTGATATGAGGCGCGGGACCTGTTGGCGGACGCCATGATCATATCTTGCAGTTCCGCCGTTGTCTGTAAGCCGTCGTTCATCAGGTCCAGGCGCGCGCGGGTGGTTGTCATATTGTCGGCCAGTTCAAGGACCTTTTTCACGCCGAACGACGCCAGGGCGGTTTTGATGATCCCGCCCATAGCGGACCAGATGGACTTCACCTTGTTCGCCCCGTCCTCGGCGCGACGCTGGCGGTTGTTGAAGTCGTCAACCTGTCGGCCGGCGGCCGCGATCGGCGCCGCGCTCGCTTCGAAGGGTGCCCCAGGGTCCACGGTATCGGTCAGGCGGTCCGTATTTTCCAGGGTCCGGTTCAGACGTTCGGAAGCGTTGATCATGGTGTTCAAGCGGGACGTCATTCGGTCCTGAATCGAAAACTGTGTAGATACGCCGGCCACGTTATCACCTGCCTTTCTTGCCCTTCCGTTTCGCCTTCGCCGCTTCCTTCTTTTCCTTCTCTATTTGAAGGTCGATGGAAGCATAAATAAAGGCCCGTTCCCGCATAGGAAGGGCCAGAAGCGTTCCAGGAAGGATTTTTAGCCGGTGGAGGGCGTAATGTGCATAGACGGCCTGACCGTCGGCGTCTTCGTCATTACCGCCCCCCGTGATTAGTTTTTTGCTTCGTCCCTCAAATCATTGACGTCGTCGGTGAAGCCGTTGATCTCCTGAACCGCCAGAAGAAGGTCGGTGTACTGACCAGGATTCAGGATTTTGTTGATCAGGTCTTCGGCGCCGCGAACGCCGTGTTTCTCCTGGAACTCGGCGTCCTTGAAGTTCGGGTCCACACAACAGGCCACCACAAGGCGGCTATTGTAAAGGTCGGTGTCGGTGTCGATCTGCTTCTGTCTGGTTTTCTTGTCGAAGCTGACCTTCTGGCAAGTCTTCCGGATCGCCTTGTTCTCGGCTTCGGTGATCGACCTGACGATAAAGGGGAAGGGGAAGGGCGCGATCTCAACTTCGGTCTGGACCTCGCCGATCTCCTGTTCCATAAGAAATTCTTGAAGTTTACCCATTGTTTTTTACCTCACTTTCACTTAAAACTGGGTGAAGGGCTTCAACACATCGAAGTCTTCGAAGGTGAAGTCGACGTCTTCGTCCAGCGGATCGTCGCTGTCGCCGTCCAGCTTTGCCAGGACCACGGAATCCAAGTTACAGCCGATCAGAAGGACCGACTGTTTTCCGGCGGAAGACTCCTGATCGTCGTTCTCGACCACCATGTCGAAATAGACGTCTTTTCCGGTTTCCTTCCATTCCTTCGCCATACTCCGGAAAAGTGGCGACAGGTAATAAATGGTCATGGACCCCGTTCCGTTGCCGCCGGTGGTCTTGTGGCCGGACATTCGCTTCCCGATCGACTTCACTTCCGACTTGCTTTTTTCGACATTGGCTTCGATGGTCTTCGCGAAAAACAGTTCTTCGTTGTTCCCGCCGATCTTCGCGTAGGCGCGGCCCTCCTTGCCGGAAATGGTGTCAGGCGCGTTCAGTGTTTTCATTTCGGTTCACGCTCCTTCCTTAGTTGACGTAGGTCGTCATATGTTCTCGACGATTTTCCTGATAGGGTCCACGGGATCACCGTCCTTTCAGGAAGTCTTCATCGTCGTCATAGTTCTTCGTGGCGCCCGTTTTCTGGGGTGTGGGCGGGACGTCTGGGCGGTCTTCTTCTTCCCAGCGGCGGCCCCGAAGGAACGTGGCGGGGTAACAGATAGGGGTTTACGGTTCATTCGCTTCACTTCCTTTCTTGCGTCCGCGTCTTCGAAGACCTTCCTGGACTCGCGTCTGGGCCAGAACGGGGTCATACTTGAACCGAAGGTTCTTGTCCAGGGTGACGCCGTCCTGGCCGCGCTTCAATTCAGCGTAGACAGTAGTCGGCGACACGCCGATCCGCTCCGCAATTTCGGCGGCCCGAACGCCGTCCGCATACATGACCGCGATCGCCTTTCGGTCCTCGAACTCGATCGTTCTGAACTGCTTTCTCAATATTTCACCTTCTTTCCGCGTCGTATTTGATAAAAAAATAAGCTGTGCGTAGGTCATTGACCTTTGCACAACTTAATGTTAAATCTTCCGTTGTATCCAATCGGGTACGGTTTATCTTGACAGTTGTGCAGCAAACGATTAAACTAAAAAAGGAATTTTATCAGGAGATAAAAGGGGTATCTTTTGATTCTTTCCCGCATGGGCTGAAAAGCCCCCACTATAATCATAAAGGGAAAAATCCCGAAATTTGGAGGTAGCCAAACGTGATTTTGTATGCCGTCATCGGACTGATTGTCGGCTGCGTCGTTGGCTTCCCTCTCGGCATTCGCTATCGGAAAAATGTATCTGAAAAGGAAATCTCAAGCGCCGAAGAAGAAGGAAAGCGCATCATAAACGAAGCCATCAAGAGCGCTGAATCCAAGAAAAAGGAGACGCTGCTGGAGGCCAAAGAGGAGATTTTAAAGAGTCGCAGCGAGTATGAGAAGGAAGTAAAGGAGCGCAGGGCCGAGCTGCAGAGGCAGGAAAACCGCCTGCAGCAGAAGGAAGAAAACATCGATCGCAAGACCGAGGCCATTGAGAAGAAAGAGGAATCTCTGGCCCAGAAGCACACCGCGCTGGACAAGGAGAGCGAGGATATCAAGCTCATCAAGCAGAGCCAGACGGCTATGCTGGAGAAAATTTCCGGCTTCACCGCGGATCAGGCCAAGGAGTACCTGATCGCTCAGGTGGAATCCGAGGTGACCCACGAGACCGCCCTCAAGATCAAAGAGGTCGAGTCCCGGATGAGAGACGAGTGCGATCAGCGCGCGCGGGAAGTGGTGGCTCAGGCCATCCAGCGCTGCGCCGCAGATCAGGTGGCCGAAATGACCGTCAGTGTGGTTCCCCTGCCCAATGACGAGATGAAGGGCCGCATCATCGGCCGCGAGGGCCGCAACATCCGCACCATCGAGACGCTGACCGGCGTGGATCTCATCATCGACGATACGCCGGAGGCCATCACCGTCAGCTGCTTTGAGCCCGTCCGCAGGGAGATCGCCCGGCTGGCGCTGGAAAAGCTCATCGCGGACGGCCGCATCCATCCCACCCACATCGAGGAGATGGTGGAGAAGGCCAAGCGCGAGGTGGACGCCGTCATCAAGTCCGAGGGCGAGCGCGCCGTGTTTGAAACCGGCGTCCGCAGCGTCCATCCGGAGCTGGTGAAGATGCTGGGCCGCCTGCACTACCGCACCAGCTACGGGCAGAACGTGCTGCAGCACTCCATCGAGGTGTCTCACATCGCCGGCATGATGGCCGCCGAGCTGGGCGCCGACGTACAGGCTGCCAAGCGCGCCGGCCTGCTGCACGACATCGGTAAGTCCGTGGATCACGAGATGGAGGGCACGCACGTGGCTCTCGGCGTGGAATTCGCACGGAAGTACAAGGAGAAAGAGGACATCATTCACGCCATCGAGGCCCATCACAACGATGTGGAGCCTCACACCATTGTGGCGTGTCTGGTTCAGGCGGCGGATGCCATTTCCGCGGCCCGTCCCGGCGCCCGCCGCGAGAATCTGGAGAACTATATCAAGCGGCTGGAGCAGCTGGAGACCATTTCCGCCTCCTTTGCGGGAGTGGAGAAGGCGTTCGCCATTCAGGCCGGCCGCGAGGTCCGCGTCATGGTGAAGCCCGAGCAGGTCAGCGAGGATCAGATGGTGATTCTGGCCCACGACCTGGCCAAGAAGATCGAGGAAGAGATGGAGTACCCCGGCCAGATCAAGGTGCATCTCATCCGCGAGACGGCCGCCGTGGAATACGCAAAATAACAGCCGGAGGGCGGAGCATTTGCTCCGCCCTCCGTTCCTATGTGTTTATTGCCCTGCCATCAGGACTTGGCCGGCTTTTGAGTGAGCGTAAAGCTGCCGCCCTCCGCCTTTCCGAAAAAGCTGGAGCTGCTCACAAATTCCTTTGCCGCGCCCAGCGCCGTCAGATGGGATTTTTGATCGTCGGTTTCCGTTTTGGCGTCGCACGCACTTTGCAGCTGGCTGAAATAGGTCTCCGCGGTCGTGCTCGCCTGCACGTCCTCTGCCGCGGGGAAGGTGGTATAGCAGTTGCCGTACCCGTCGTACCAGCGCTCCACACACCAGATGCCGCCGTCGCCCTGAGTGACGGGCTGGGAGAGCACCAGCACGGAGTCGTCGGACGAGCCGTCGGCTCCGGAGGTCGGGTGGTACTTCACATAGACGTGATCGCCGGTATAAGTGAACTCCTGACTGCGGAATTCATCGTCGCTGTAGGCGGTCAGTCCGTTGCGGGTGATCATGTCCGCCTGCACGGTGCTGCCCAGGCCCAGCAGGGTCTCCCAGTTTTTCCAGTCGGTGCTCTGGGTGTCGATGACTCCGCCGCTGCGGTAATACTGCACGTCGGTGGCGGTGCAATAGACATAATAGGTATCCGCCGTGGGAGCGGTGAGATGCGGATCCTGCGACTTGCCGGTGACGGCGAAGGCCGTCATTCCGCTGGAATCGTAGGAGAGATAGCTCTCGTACTGCGCCCGGTCCATGCGGACGAAGGAAAAGAGAAAACCGCTTCCGTCGATCCCGTCGGCTTTTCCGGCCTCTACAGAGGCCTTTTCGGAGACGGAGAGCAGGGGCGTGCCGCTGCCCGACGAATCACCGCCCACCGTGATCACCAGCTGATCCACATATTTCGTGGGCAGCGCGATCCGGGTGCCGCCGCAGTCGTAGACGGTGTTTTCACCGTCCGTGGTCACGGAGGACGACGCGGAGGCACCGGCTGCCGAGCCGGCGGAGGCAGACGCGCCGGCGCTCTCTCCGCCGCGGGCGCAGCCCGTCAGCAGAAGCACCGGAAGCAGCAGAGCACAAACAAGACGTTTCAACAAAAAGACCCCCTTTGGCTCTTATCATAGTGATTCGCGGCGGGGAATGCGGAACAATCCGGTTACAGTTTGCACCGAACAGAAAATTTTCTCCCGCGGCGCAGGGGGTATTCACCGCGGCAAAAATCTGCTATACTATCCCTAACTGCACCGGGCCTGCCCGGCGCTGACAGAAACGGGAGGAATCATGGAAATACGTGTTTTGGCGGTGGGCGACGTGGTGGGCGAGAACGGTCTTTCCCATCTGGAACGCCGTCTGCGCCCGCTGCAAAAGCTGAAGGGCGTCGGCTTCACCGTTGTCAACGGCGAGAACGCCAGCGGCGTGGGCCTGACCCCGGAGCAGGCCGAGCGCATTTACGACGCCGGGGCCGACGTGATCACGCTGGGCAACCATACCTTCGGAAAGCTGCAGATCGCCGGTTTTCTGGACGAGGTGCCCTACATCCTGCGTCCGGCCAACTATACGGGCCGCGCGCCGGGCCGCGGCTGGGGCATATTCGACCGGGGGGCGGTGACCTTCCGGGTGGTGAACCTCATCGGGCGATGCGGCCTCAATTTCAACGCGGACAACCCCTTCACCGCCATGGATGCCGTTCTGAAGGAGGGGAAGGCCACCTTTACGCTGGTGGACTTTCACGCCGAGGCCACCAGCGAGAAGCTGGCCATGGGCTATTATCTGGACGGGCGCGTTTCGGCGCTGTGGGGAACCCATACCCACGTGCCCACGGCGGACGAGCGGGTGTATCCCAGAGGCACCGGCTATCTCACCGATCTGGGCATGACCGGCGCCGTGGAATCGGTGCTGGGCATCCGGCCGGAGCAGTCGGTGGAGACGTTTCTGGGCGGCCTGCCGGGGCGCTATCAGACGCCCGACGGCCCCTGCAAGCTGCAGGGCGCCATTTTTACACTGGACAGCACCACCGGCCTTTGCACCGGGGTGGAGCGGGTGGACATCCGCTGATTTTATACAGGAAAGAGAGCGTCGATCATGTCGATTGAAAAAGTGAGAACCTATTTCAGACAATTCGGGATGGAGGATCGGATCCTTGAGTTTCCGGTGTCCTCCGCCACTGTGGAGCTGGCGGCCAAGGCGCTGAACGTGGAGGGCGCCCGCATCGCCAAAACCCTGAGCTTCAAGCTGGGAGAGCGGGTGCTGCTGGTGGTCTGCGCCGGAGACGCCAAGATTGATAACCGGCGGTACAAGGACACCTTCGGCGGCAAGGCCTCCATGCTGAGCTTCGACGAGGCGGCCGCGCTGGTGGGTCACGCCGTGGGCGGCGTGTGCCCCTTTGCGGTGAAGGAGGGCGTGGAGGTCTATCTGGATGAATCCCTCCGGCGGTTTCAGACCGTCTATCCCGCTGCCGGCAGCAGCAACAGCGCCATCGAGATGACCATGGAGGAGCTGGAGAAGTATTCGGGATGCCGCAAATGGGTGGACGTGTGCAAGGCGTGGCGGCCCGAGGAGCAGGCCTGAACGGCGGAAAGGACGGCGGTTCCTTGATTCGATTCATCCATGCGGCGGACTTCCATCTGGACAGCCCCTTTGCCGCCCTTTCGCCCCAGCAGGCCGCGGAGCGCCGGCGGGAGAGCCGGGAGCTGCCCCGGCGTCTGGCGGAATACGCCAACGCCCATGAGATTCAGCTGGTGCTGCTGGCGGGCGATCTGTTCGACAGCACCGGCGCCTACCGGGAGACCGGAGAACTGCTGCGGGACGCGCTGGCGGCGGTGCGCGCGCCGGTGGTGATCGCGCCGGGAAACCACGACTGGTACGGGCCGGGCAGCCCCTACGCGACGCTGCACTGGCCGGAAAACGTACATATTTTTCAGACGCCGGAGATGACGGGCACGGAGCTTCCGGAGCTGAACGCGGTGGTGCACGGCGCCGCCTTCACCGCGCCGGAGCAGGGGAGCGCCCCGCTGCGGGACTTTGCCGCGCCGAAGGACGGGCGGCTGCATCTCGGTCTGCTTCACGGGGAGCTGGATGCGCCGGAGCCCCGCTATCAGCCCGTCACGCGGGAGCAGGCGGCGGCCAGCGGCCTCGCGTATCTGGCGCTGGGACACATTCACAAGCGCACGGAGCCCCTGCGGCTGGGCGGAACCACGGCGGCGTGGCCCGGCTGTCCGGAGGGCCGCGGCTTCGACGAGCTGGGGGAGAAGGGATTTTACGAGGGCACGGCGGACGAGTCGGGCCGGGTGGAGCTGACCTTTGTGCCCTTTGCGCGCCACCGCTATGAGATTCTGACGGTGGACGTCACCGGACGGGAGCCGCTGGAGGCTGTGAACGCGGCGCTGCCGCCGGACACCGCGGGAGACCTGTACCGCATCCTGCTCACCGGAGAGACCGGGGAGGAGGGCGCGGGGGCGGAAGCCCTGCGGGAGAGCCTGCTGCCGCGGTTCTACGCGCTGGAGCTGCGGGACGAAACCCGCGTGAGCCGGGACGTATGGGCGCGGGCGGAGGAGGACACCCTGACGGGCCTGTTCCTGCGCGGCCTGCGGGGACGGCTGGACGCCGCCGGCTCCGACGCGGAGCGGGAAACGGTGATGCAGGCGGTGCGCTTCGGACTGGCGGCGCTGGAGCACCGGGATATGGGCTGAGGAGGCGCGCATGAAAAAAATTCTGATGATCGGCACCGGCGGCACCATCGCCTCCGAGGTCACCGGAGACGGACTGGCTCCGGAGCTGACGGCGGAGCAGCTGGCCGCCCGGATCCCCGCCATCGCGGGCCTGTGCGCGGCGGACTGCATCCAGCTGCTGAATCTGGACAGCACCAATATGGCCCCGCACCACTGGCTGCAGATCGCGGCCTGCCTCCGGGAGAATTACGGCCGCTACGACGGCTTCGTCATTACCCACGGCACCGACACCATGGCCTACACCGCGGCGGCCCTGAGCTATCTGGTTCAGGGAAGCCCCAAGCCCATCGTTCTCACGGGGGCGCAGAAGCCCATCGGGTTCGATTCCACCGATTCCAAGATCAATCTGGCGGACGCCTTCCGGGTGGCGGTTTCGGATATGCCCGGCGTGATGATCGTGTTCAACGGCAAGGTCATTCTGGGCACCCGGGCGCAAAAGACCCATTCCAAGAGCTTTCAGGCGTTTTCCAGCATCAACTACCCGCTGCTGGGCGTCCTGCGGGACGGCGTGCTGCTGCCCTACATCCGTCAGAGCAGCCGGAGCGAGCCCCTCTTTTCCGACATGCTGAACGACCGCGTGGCGCTGCTGAAGATGGTTCCCGGCACCCGCACGGAGCTGCTGGAGTTTCTGCTGGAGTCCAACGACGCCCTCATCATCGAGAGCTTCGGCGTGGGCGGCCTGCCGGACGGCGGCTACTACGACTGCGTCCAGCGAGGCATGGAGCGGGGCAAAACCGTCGTTCTGACCACGCAGGTTCAGAACGAGGGCAGCGATCTGACGGTTTACCATGTGGGCCACCGGCTGAAGAATACGCTGGGCGTGCTGGAGGCCTACGACATGACCACCGAGGCCGCGCTGGCAAAGCTCATGTGGATTCTGGGCCGCACCAAAGAGCGGGGAGAGATCGAGCGGCTGTTTTACACGCCGGTGTCCTACGATCTGCTGTGGCCCACGGAGCGCGGCGGCTGAGAAAGCGCGCTGCCGGCTGAGGCGGGAGCCCGCCCATCATAAAAAAGAGAAGCCCCGGACTTTTGTCCGGGGCTTCTGCGATTTCAAACAGGTTACTTCTTTTCCTTGGCGGCACGCTCGGCGCGTCTCTTGGCCTTCTCCTGATCCAGATAGGCCTTCTTGGCGAGGTAGCGGGCCTGGCCCTTGCTGCCCTCCCAGAGCTGCTCGGACACCGGCGCCCAGTTGCAGGCGTAAGCGTCGCACTTGGAGCAAAGATGCTCCACAGACTCGGGGGACTGGGGATCGGTGGAGTGAGCGCCGGCCTTGGTGACCATCTCGCGCAGCTTCTCCGGATTCTCCAGCATGGGGCAGGGACGCAGCATATTCTCGTTGAAGGGCTGGCCGTCGTGATAGGCCATGAACATCGGGGAGGTCAAAGCCTCGATCAGAGTCTTTTCCCGGATGTTGGAATCGGAATAGTGAATGAACACGCAGGGATCCACGTCGCCGTTGGCGTTAATGTGCAGATAGCGGCGTCCGCCGGCGATGCAGCCGCCCACGTACTCTGCGTCGTTCTGGAAGTCCATGGCGAACAGAGGCTTGCGGTTGCGGTAGTCGCGGATGCGGCGATACATCTCGGTGCGCTGCTCGGGAGAGGGCAGCAGCTCGGGAGCTGCATCGTTGCCCACGGGCATATAGTGGAAGTACCACACGAACAGAGCGCCCAGATCGATCATCTTGTCGTAGTAGTCCTCAGAGGTGATGGACTCGAAGTTCTGGCTGGTGTAGCAGCAGGAAACACCGAACACCAGATGCTTGGAGCGCAGCAGATCCATGGCCTTGACCACCTTGGCGTAGGTGCCCTTGCCGCGGCGTGCGTCGGTGGCCTCCTCGAAGCCCTCCAGAGAGATGGCGGGAATGAAGTTGTGGACCCGCTTCATCTCCTCGGCAAACTCCTCGTCGATGAGGGTGCCGTTGGTGAAGGACAGGAAGATGCAGTCGGAGTGCTTTTCGCACAGCTTGATAAGGTCCTTTTTGCGCACCAGAGGCTCGCCGCCGGTGTAGATATACATATAGACGCCGATTTCCTTGCCCTGACGGATGATGTCGTCGATCTCCTCATAGCTCAGGTTCAGCTTGTTGCCGTACTCGGCAGCCCAGCAGCCCGTGCAGTGCAGGTTGCAGGCAGAGGTGGGGTCCAGCAGAATGGCCCAGGGCACATTGCAGTGATACTTGTCGCGGGTTTCCTCCTGCTTATCCCAGCCGATCAGGTTGGCGTTCAGAAAGAAGTTGACAAAGGCGGTTTTCAGCTGGTCCCGGTCGATGTCGCGCACCAGATGCAGAATGAGCTTGTGGTAAACGTGGTCGGGATCGTTGATGGCCGTCCGGATGGCGTTCCGCTGAGAGACAAACTCACCATGGGCGAACTTGTCGACCCAATCCATGAGCTTTGGCAGATTCTTCTCAGGATCCTTGGTGATGTAGTCAACGGCCTGCTCGATACCGAATTTCTTTAAACTATTGGGGATTTGCATGGAAAATCACTCCTTTTTCTTTACAGGCATCATGATACGCCTCAGCCGACGTTTGTTCAATAGACAACTTTGGCCGGGTGTCGAAATTCTGAGGGCGCTTTGAATGCGAAAAAAGCGGTATATTCCCCTGCGGTGGTTGACAACCGGTCCGAAAATGGATAAAATAAAAGTTCAGTGAACGAAGCAGGACGACTGCTATACTATATAATATATGTGTAAAGGATGAAGAATGATGGCACAGGATAAAAGACAGGTGGACGCGATCACGTCCCGGGACGCGGATTTCGCCCAGTGGTACACCGACGTTTGCCGAAAGGCCGAGCTGATCGATTACACCAGCACCAAGGGTATGTTTGTCCTGCGGCCGTACGGCTACGCCATCTGGGAAAACATCCAGCGCATTCTGGACGACGATTTCAAGCGGACGGGACACACCAACGTGTCCATGCCCATGCTGATCCCCGAGTCCCTGCTGCAAAAGGAGAAGGACCACGTGTCCGGCTTTGCCCCCGAGTGCGCGTGGGTCACCATGGGCGGCAGCGAAAAGCTGGAGGAGCGGCTGTGCGTCCGTCCCACCTCCGAGACGCTGTTCTGCGACCACTGGAGCCGCATCGTCCACTCCTGGCGGGATCTGCCCCTGCTGTACAACCAGTGGTGTTCTGTCCTGCGGTGGGAAAAGACCTCCCGCCCCTTCCTCCGCCACCGGGAATTTCTGTGGCAGGAGGGCCACACCCTCCACGCCACGCCGGAGGAGGCCATCGCCGAGACCGAGCAGCAGCTGGAGTGCTACGCCGACTTCTGCGAGAACGTGCTGGCCATGCCCGTGGTTCGCGGCAGAAAGACCGAAAAGGAAAAGTTCGCCGGCGCGGAGGCCACCTATACTATCGAGTGCATGATGCACGACCACAAGGCGCTGCAGGGCGGCACCTCCCATTACTTCGGCAACGGCTTCCCCACCGCCTTCGACATCACCTTTACCGATAAGAACAACCAGCTGGTTCACCCCTATGAGACCTCGTGGGGCCTGTCCACCCGCATCATCGGCGGCCTCATCATGACCCACGGCGACGACAACGGTCTGGTTCTGCCTCCCCGCATCGCTCCGGTGCAGGTGGTGGTGATCCCAGTGGCCCAGCACAAGCCCGGCGTTCTGGACGCCGCCTCCGCCCTGGTGGAGCGGCTGAAGGCCGCGGGCATCCGGGTGAAGATGGACGATTCCGACAACTCTCCCGGCTGGAAGTTTGCCGAGTACGAGATGAAGGGCGTGCCCCTGCGCATCGAGATCGGCCCCAGGGACATGGAGAAGGAGCAGTGCGTCATCGCCCGCCGCGATACCGGCGAGAAGGCGCCCACCGCGCTGGCCGGCCTGGAGGATGCGGTCAAAGAGCTGCTGGACGAGGTTCACAACAACCTCTACGCCATGGCGCTGAAAAATCGGGAGGACAATACCTTTGATATTAAGACTCCCGAGGAGGCCAAGGCCATCGCCGAGGGCAAGGGCGGCTTCCTGCGCTCCAAGTGGTGCGGCTCTCTGGAGTGCGAGATGGCCATGAAGGAGCGGGCCGGGGTTTCCTCCCGCTGCATCCCCTTCCGGCAGTCCGGCACCGAGGGCGTCTGCCCCGTCTGCGGAAAGCCCTGCACCACCGATATTCTCTGGGGCGTGGCGTACTGAGCGCGGCACCCCTGAAAGGATGCCCGGCGCCGTCCGGTTTCAAACCTGCTTTTTTTCGGGACGGGAGCGGTTTCGGAATCCATGCGCGGGAGTGCCAAAAAAACTTGAAAAAATTCATAAAAACTCACGAAAACCCCCTTGACAGCAAGGGGGTTTTCTTATACAATAATTGAGCGCGTGTGAAAGGGAATATGCCAGAGTGCGCGCAAACTGCGATGAACCGGGAGATTGCGAGCTTGCTCGGTAACTTCCGGGGAGTATGTCCGATAATCGGGCGGCTGAGGATGGATCTGTACGTTGCGTAGATCGCTGCGCCATGACAGGATACCGGCCGTATTAGTGCCGGTATTTTTCATGAGCTGGAATGATACGCACGGATAAGCGTATAGAAAATTCTCTCGCCGTACGGAGTCGAGACCGCGTAAAACTACGTACGAAATCAGGAGGAAAACAAAATGGCACAGAAAGAAATGATCCGCATTCGTCTGAAGGCCTATGATCATCAGGTCATCGACCAGAGCGCAGAGAAGATCGTGGAGACGGCCAAGCGCACCGGCGCACAGGTTTCCGGCCCCATTCCTCTGCCCACCAAGAAAGAGATCGTCACCATCCTGCGGGCCGTGCACAAGTACAAGGACAGCCGCGAGCAGTTCGAACGCCGCACCCACAAGAGACTGATCGACATCACCAATTCCACCCCCAAGACGGTCGAGGCGCTGATGGCGCTGGAGCTGCCCGCCGGCGTGGAGATCGAGATCAAGCTGTAAGGCGGTCTCCCCAATCCCTGCTCAAAGAAGTGCGCGCACTTTTTTGATGATACGTTTGCTGCCCATTGTCCGCCGTCTTGCGGGGCGGGCGGGTCACGTCGGCAGAGCAATGCGGAACCCCGTATCTAAGCCGACCAATAACCTTTAAGGAGGAACATACATGAAAGCAATCATCGGCAAAAAAGTCGGAATGTCTCAGATCTTCGATGAAAACGGCCATGTGATCCCCGTCACTGTCATTGAGGCGGGTCCCTGCGTGGTCACTCAGAAGAAGACTTCCGAAAAAGAGGGCTATCAGGCCGTCCAGCTTGGCTACTCCGACGTTGCAGAGCGCAAGCTCAGCAAGGGCGAGGTCGGCCATCTGAAGAAGGCGGGCGTCGGCCCCAAGAAATTCCTGCGTGAATTCGACCTCGATAACAGCGGCGAGCTGAACATCGGCGACATCGTGAAGGCGGACACCTTTCAACAGGGCGACTTCGTGGACATCACCGGCATCAGCAAGGGCCACGGCTATCAGGGCGTTATCAAGCGCTGGGGCGCCCAGCGCACTCCCACCAGCCACGGCGGCGGCCCTGTCCACCGTCACGCTGGTTCCATGGGCTCTTCCACCGATCCCTCCCGCATTTTCAAGGGCAAGATCGGTGCAGGCCACATGGGTGTCGATCAGGTCACGGTTCAGAATCTGAGCGTGGTCAAGGTCGATCCCGAGCTGAATATGCTGGTTGTCTGCGGCGCTGTTCCCGGCCCCAAGGGCGGTCTGGTCACCATCAAGACCACCGTGAAGGTCCACAAGGCCAAGCAGGCCGGCGCTGACATCAGCAAGAACCCGCAGAAGGCTTCCGGACGCAACCCGCAGAAGGCTTCCGCAAGAAATAAGTAAGAAAGGGGTGCTTGAGTAATGTCTACGATGAAAGTTTTGAACATGGCCGGCGCTGAGGTCGGCACTGTCGAGCTGAACGACGCCGTTTTCGGCGTCGAGCCCAACGAGGTCGTTGTGCACGAGGTCGTCAAGAATCACCTCGCAAATTGCAGACAGGGCACCCAGAGTGCTCTGACCCGCGCCGAAGTTTCCGGCGGCGGCAGGAAGCCCTGGAAGCAGAAGGGCACCGGACACGCCCGTCAGGGCAGCACCCGTGCTCCCCAGTGGACCCACGGCGGCATCGTGTTTGCGCCGAAGCCCCGTGACTATTCCTATGTCCTGAACAAGAAGGTCAAGCGTCTGGCCCTGAAGTCCGCCCTGTCTGACAAGGCGGCCAACGGCGGCATCATTGTGATCGACTCCATCAAGATGGATTCCATCAAGACCGCTGACTTCTGCAAGTTCCTCAAGGCTGTGAACGCCGACGGCAAGTCCGTCGTCATCACTCCCGAGAAGGACGACACTGTTGTCAAGAGCGCCCGGAACATTCCCGGCGTGCTCACCACCACTGCCACGATCCTCAGTGTGTACGACATTGTCAATGCCAAGTACCTGATCGTGGATCAGGCTGCGCTCGCAAAAATCGAGGAGGTGTTCGCATAATGGCTACCGCATACGAAATCATCATCCGCCCGATCATCACCGAGCGCGCCATGTCCGGCGCCGCCGACAAGAAGTATGCCTTCGAGGTCGCCAAGGATGCCGGCAAGATCGAGATCAAGAAGGCCGTTGAGGAGATCTTCGGCGTGAAGGTCAAGTCCGTCAACACCGTCAGCATGAAGGCCAAGGAAAAGCGCATGGGCGGCGGCCGTCCCGGCATGACCCGCACATGGAAGAAGGCCTATGTCCAGCTGACTGCCGATTCCAAGAGCATTGAGTTCTTTGAAGGCATGGCCTGATAACGGAAGGAGTGTAAAGCGAAATGTCAATCAAAACTTTTAAGCCGACTACGCCTTCCAGAAGACAGATGACCGTCTCCGGTTTCGACGGCATCGACAAGAAGGCCAAGCCGGAAGCAAGCCTGACGGAAGTTCTGCAGAAATCCGCCGGCCGCAACAGCTACGGCTGCATCACCGTCCGCCATCGCGGCGGCGGCAACAAGCGCAAGTACCGCATCATCGACTTCAAGCGCGACAAGGAAGGCACTGCCACCGTCATCCGCCTGGAGTATGATCCCAACCGCAGCGCCAACATCGCCCTCATTCAGTATGAGGACGGCGAGAAGCGTTACATTCTGGCCCCTGTGGGCCTGAAGCCCGGCCACAAGATCATGACCGGCGCCAACGCCGACATTCTGCCCGGCAACGCGCTGCCTCTGGCCAACATCCCCGTGGGCACCGTGATCCACAACATCGAGCTGCATCCCGGCAACGGCGCGCAGCTGGTCCGCTCCGCCGGCGCTGCTGCGCAGCTGATGGCAAAAGAGGGCGACGATGCTCAGATCCGTATGCCCTCCGGCGAGGTTCGCATCGTGCGCACCAACTGCCTGGCCACCATCGGTCAGGTGGGCAACATCGAGCACGAGAACATCAACATCGGCAAGGCCGGCCGCAAGCGCCACATGGGCTGGCGTCCCACGGTCCGCGGCTCTGTCATGAACCCCAACGACCATCCCCACGGCGGCGGCGAGGGCCGCGCTCCTGTCGGACGTCCCGGCCCTGTCACTCCCTGGGGCAAGCCGGCCATGGGTTACAAGACCCGCAAGGGCAAGAATCCGACCAATAAGTTCATCGTCAAGCGTCGGAACGAGAAGTAAGGAGGCAAGTGAAATATGAGCAGATCCATTAAAAAAGGCCCGTATGTTGCCCCTGAGCTTCTGAAGCGGGTCGAGGAAATGAACAAGAAGAACGAGAAGAAGGTCCTGAAGACCTGGAGCCGCAGCTCCACCATCTTCCCCTCCTTCGTCGGTCACACCATCGCCGTGCACGACGGCCGCAAGCATGTTCCCGTCTATATTCAGGAGGACATGGTCGGTCATAAGCTGGGTGAGTTTGCGCCCACCCGCACGTTCCGCGGCCACAACAGAGAAGCGTAAAAAGGAGGATGCAGAACATGGAAAATAAGGAAGCTAAGGCATATCTGCGCTATGTCCGCATCGCTCCCCGCAAGATTCAGATCGTCTGCGATCTGATCCGCGGCAAGGATGTGGGCACCGCGACGGCCATTCTGATGCAGACCCCCAAGGCGGCCTCTGAGCCCCTGATGAAGCTGCTGAAGAGCGCCGCTGCCAACGCCGAGAACAACTTCGGCATGGATCCCGCGAAGCTCTACGTCTCCGAGGTCTTTGCGACCCCCGGCCCCATCCTGAAGCGGATGATGCCCAGAGCGCAGGGCAGAGCCTATCGCATTAATAAAAGAAGCTCTCACGTCACGCTTGCCGTGACGGAAAAGGCATAAGAAAGGGAGGAGACAGTTTTTTATGGGACAGAAAGTTAATCCCCACGGCATGCGTGTGGGCGTCATCAAAGACTGGGATTCCCGGTGGTATGCCAGTGAAGAGAAGGTCGGCGACCTGCTGGTCGAAGACCATAACATCCGCAAGTATCTGAAGAAGACCCTGTACTCTGCCGGTGTTCCCAAGATCGAGATCGAGCGCAGCGGCGACGGCGCCAACGAGGTTGTCACCATCTATCTGCATTGTGCCCGCCCCGGTGTTGTCATCGGCAAGGGCGGCGAGCAGATCGAGCAGTATCGTCTGGCCGTCGAGAAAATGATCGGCAAGAAGGTCAAGCTGAACATCGTCGAGGTCAAGAACCCCGATATGGACGCTCAGCTGGTGGCCGAGAGCATTGCCCAGCAGCTGGAGAAGCGTATCTCCTTCCGCCGGGCCATGAAGAACTCCATGGGCCGCGCCATGCGCGCCGGCGCCAAGGGCATCAAGACCTGCTGCGGCGGCCGTCTGGGCGGCGCAGAGATCGCCCGCGTGGAGCATTATCACGACGGCACCATTCCTCTGCAGACCATCCGTGCCGACATTGATTACGGCTTCGCTGAGGCTGCCACCACTTTCGGCCGGATCGGCGTCAAGGTCTGGATCTACAAGGGCGAGATCCTGAGCCAGACCCTGCGCACCACTCCCCGGACCATGGACACCTCCAAGCCGTATCAGGAGCGCCGTGAGCGCCGTCCCCGCCGTGAGGGCGATTTCAACAATCGCGGCGGCGATCGTCGGCCCGGCGGCTTCAACCGCGGCGGACAGGGCGGCGGTTACAACCGCAACGGCCAGTCCGGCGGCTTCAACCGCGGCGGCCAGGGCGGCGGCTACAACCGCAACGGCCAGTCCGGCGGCTTTAACCGCAACAACAATTATTCCCGCCCGGCAGCTGCCCCCGCAGCACCCGCGGCACCCACTAAGGAAGGAGGAGCCCAGTAATGCTTCTGCCGAAGAGAGTCAAATATCGCCGTGTTCAGCGCGGCCGCATGACCGGCAAGGCCATGCGCGGCAACACCGTCAGCTATGGCGAGTACGGCCTGCAGGCCTGCGAGCCCGGCTGGATCAAGAGCAACCAGATCGAGGCTGCCCGTATCGCCATGACCCGCTACACCAAGCGCGGCGGTCAGGTTTGGATCAAGGTTTTCCCCGATAAGCCCGTCACGCAGAGAGCTGCCGACTCCCGAATGGGTTCCGGCAAGGGCAATGTGGAGTACTGGGTTGCAGTCGTAAAACCCGGCCGTGTCATGTTTGAGATTGCCGGCGTTCCCGAAGAGACCGCCCGCGAGGCCCTCCGTCTGGCCAGCCACAAGCTGCCCATCAAGACGAAGATCGTCGCTGCCGAGGGTGTGTCGCAGGCAGAGGAAGCAGGTGAGTAAGATGAAGGCAAACGAAGTTCGTAAGATGAGCGCCGCTCAGCTCAATGAGAAGCTGTCCGGCCTGAAGAAAGACCTGTTCTATCTTCGGATGCAGCACGCGACCAATCAGCTGGACAATCCCCTGAAGATTCAGGAGACCAAGCGTGATATTGCCCGAGTCAAGACCGTTTTGCGGGAGCTCCAGGCTTCCGACAAACAGTGAGAAGGAGGTAAGCGAACATGAACGAAGAAAAGAGAACTTCCTCCCGGAAGACGAGAGTCGGCAAGGTGGTTTCCGATAAGATGGACAAGACCGTGGTCGTGGCCATCGAGGACCGCGTGGCTCATCCCCTGTACAAGAAGATCGTCGGCCGCACTTACAAGCTGAAGGCTCATGACGAGGAGAACAGCTGCGGTATCGGCGATAAGGTGAAAGTGATGGAGACCCGCCCCCTGTCCAAGGACAAGCGGTGGCGCGTGGTCGAGATCATCGAAAAAGCGAAGTAAGGAGGTGCCGAGTATATGATTCAGCAGGAGTCTTATCTGAAGGTTGCCGATAATACCGGCGCCAAAGAAATCAAGTGCATCCGCGTTCTGGGCGGTTCCACCCGCAAGTTCGGCAACATCGGCGATGTGATTGTGGCCTCCGTCCGCAAGTCCACTCCCGGCGGCACCGTGAAGAAGGGCGAGGTCGTCAAGGCCGTCATCGTCCGCTCCGCCAAGGGTGTGCGTCGTGCCGATGGCACCTACGTCCGGTTTGACGACAACGCGGCCGTCCTCATCAAGGACGACAAGAACCCCAGAGGTACCCGTATCTTTGGGCCGGTTGCAAGAGAGCTGCGCGACAAGGATTACATGAAGATCCTGTCTCTGGCTCCCGAAGTCATTTGAGGAGGGTGCCGAAATGTCTATGAATATCAAGAAGAACGACACCGTCGTTGTCCTGTCCGGCAAAGACCGGGGCAAGAAGGGCAAGGTCATGGGCAGTGTTCCCAGCGCCGGCAAGGTCGTCGTGGAGGGCATCAACATGGTGACCTGCCACGTGAAGCCCAAGAAGCAGGGTGAAGAGGGCGGCATCGTCAAGCGCGAGGCTGCCATCGCCGCCTGCAAGGTTCAGGTCGTCTGCCCCAAGTGCGGCAAGGCCACCCGCGTTGCCCACAAGACGGAGAACGGCAAGAACGTCCGCGTGTGCAAGCACTGCGGCGCAGAACTGTAAGAGAGGAGAGCAGACGAAAATGGCAAGACTGAAAGAAACCTATAAAGCCGAGGTCGCTCCCGCTCTGATGAAGCAGTTCGGCTACAAGAGCGTCATGCAGATTCCCCGGATCGACAAGGTCGTCGTGAACGTGGGCTGCGGCGAGGCTCGCGAGAATGCAAAGGTTCTGGAGAACGTGGTCGGCGATCTGAGCAAGATCACCGGACAGAAGCCCGTTATCACCAAGGCCCGCAAGTCCATCGCAAACTTCAAGCTCCGCGAGGGCATGCCCATCGGCGCGAAGGTCACTCTCCGCGGCGACAAGATGTGGGAGTTCCTGGACCGCCTGTTCAATGTGGCCCTGCCCCGCGTGCGTGACTTCCAGGGCATCAGCGCCAACGCCTTCGACGGCCGCGGCAACTACGCTCTGGGTATCCGCGAGCAGCTGATCTTCCCCGAGATCGAGTACGACAAGATCGACAAGATCCGCGGCATGGATGTAGTGATCTGCACCACCGCGCAGACCGACGAAGAAGCCCGCGCCCTGCTTGAGCAGGTCGGCGCTCCCTTCGCCCGCTAAGGAGGAGAAGAACAATGGCTAAAAAATCCATGATTCTCAAGCAGCAGGCACCTGCGAAGTTCTCTACCCGCAAGTACAACCGCTGCAAGATCTGCGGCCGCCCTCACGCCTATCTGCGTGACTACGGCGTGTGCCGTATCTGCTTCCGGGAGCTGGCCTACAAGGGCGAAATCCCCGGCGTGCGCAAGGCCTCCTTCTGAGAGCCGCGCACACTCACTTCATTGTAACCACGGGGTTTGATATGGCCCCTGGCGATCAGGATGGCGAAAGGTCACTGTGAATTGAGCACCATGCAGCAGCAGACTGCTCCATTCATAGTGATACCTCGCTGCCGAAACGGCCAACGGCCGTAACTCTAAAATAGGAGGAATTATTCATGCATATCACCGATCCGGTTGCAGATATGTTGACCCGTATCCGCAACGCAAACAACGCAAAGCACGAAACCGTCGATGTCCCCGCTTCCAACATGAAAAAGAGCATCGCTCAGATCCTGCTGGACGAAGGCTACATCAAGAACTTCCAGCTGGTGGATGACGGCCTTCAGGGCATGATCCACATCACGCTGAAGTACAACACCGGCAAGGAAAAGGTCATCACCGGCCTGCGCCGCGTGTCCAAGCCCGGCCTGCGCGTCTATGTGGGCGCAGATGAACTGCCCCGCGTGCTCCGCGGCCTTGGTGTCGCCATCATCTCTACGTCCAAGGGCGTCATGACCGACAAGCAGGCCCGTGCGGCCCATGTCGGCGGCGAAGTCCTTGCATTCGTCTGGTAAGGAGGGTATCTGAATTATGTCGAGAATTGGCAGAATGCCCATTACCGTCCCCGAAGGCGTTACCGTTGCGGTCGCCGAGGGTAATGTGGTTACCGTCAAGGGACCGAAGGGCGAGCTGACGAAAGCCCTGCGTCCTGAAATGATTATCAAACAGGAAGGTAATACGATCACCGTGGATCGTCCCTCCGATGACAAGCTGCATCGCAGCCTGCACGGCCTGACCCGGAGCCTGCTGAACAACATGGTTACCGGCGTCACTCATGAGTACTCCAAGGAACTGGAAGTCAACGGCGTTGGCTACCGTGTTGCCAAGGACGGGAAGAATCTGGTCATGAACCTGGGATTCTCCCATCAGGTGATCGTCTCTGAGATCGAGGGCATCACCATTGACGTCCCCGCTCCCAATAAAATTGTCATCCGCGGATGCGACAAGCAGGCTGTCGGCCAGTTCGCTGCCGAAGTCCGCGAGAAGCGTCCCCCCGAGCCTTATAAGGGCAAGGGCATCAAGTACGCCGATGAGACCATCCGTCGCAAGGTTGGTAAGACCGGCGCGAAGAAGTAAGGAGGTGTGCCGAAATGATTAAGAGACCCGATACGAATGCTCAGCGCATCAAGCGCCACAAGAGAGTGCGTTCCAAAGTTTCCGGCACTCCCGAATGCCCCCGTCTGAATGTTTTCCGCAGCGAAGCCAACATCTACGCTCAGGTCATCGACGATGTCAACGGCGTGACGCTGGCTGCTGCCTCCACTCTCGATAAGGCCATCGAAGGTTACGGCGGCAACACGGCTGCCGCTGCCGCAGTTGGCAAGCTGGTCGCCGAGCGCGCCAAGGCAAAGGGAATCGAAAACGTGGTCTTTGACCGCGGCGGTTACCTGTTCCATGGCCGTGTGCAGGCACTGGCCGACGGCGCCCGTGAGGGCGGCCTGAAGTTTTAATCGGAGGGAGGAACAACATTATGCCGAGATTTGAAAGAGAACCCAGCGAGTACACGGAAAAGGTTGTTGCCCTCAACCGCGTGTCCAAGACCGTCAAGGGCGGTCGTGTGATGAAGTTCGCCGCACTGGTTGTGGTGGGCGATCAGAAGGGTAAGGTCGGCTATGGCCTGGGCAAGGCCGCCGAGGTCCCCGAAGCAATCCGCAAGGGCCTGGAAGCCGCCAAAAAGAACATGATTACGGTGACCCTGTCCGGCACCACCATCCCCCACGAGACGATCGGTGTCGCCGGCGCCGGCCGCGTGCTGATGAAGCCCGCTGCCCCCGGTACCGGCGTGATCGCCGGCGGTGCAGTCCGTGCCGTCGTCGAGGCTGCCGGCATCAAGGACATCCGTACCAAGTGCCTGCGCTCCAACAACGCCAACAACGTGGTTGCCGCCGCTTTTGAAGGCCTGCGCTCCATGCGCGGTCCCGAGGAAGTGGCCCGCATCCGCGGCAAGAGCGTTGAAGAGATCGTGGGTTAAGGAGGGGCTTAAAATGGCAAACTTAACGATTAAGCTCATCAAGAGCCTCAGCGGCCGTCTGGATAAACAGGTTGCCACTGCAAATTCCCTGGGCCTGCGCAAGATCGGCGATATGACCGTGCAGCCCGACAACGATCAGACCCGCGGCAAGATCGCCAAGATCGGCTATATGCTGCAGGTCACCGAAGAGGGAGGGAACAAGTAATGAAACTCAGCGAATTGTCTCCCGCCGAGGGTTCCGTCCGGGACGCCTACCGCAAGGGCCGGGGTGCCGGCAGCGGCAATGGCAAGACCGGCGGCCGCGGCCACAAGGGCCAGAAGGCCCGTTCCGGCGGCAAGCTCCGCATTGGTTTTGAAGGCGGCCAGATGCCTCTGGCCCGCCGCATCCCCAAGCGCGGCTTCAACAACATCTTCGCAAAGCCCCTGGAGATCGTAAACCTGAGCGCGCTGAACGTGTTTGAGGACGGCGATACCGTTGACACCGAGAGCCTGCTGGCCAAGGGCGTCCTGACCAAGTGCGAGTACGGCTTCAAGGTTCTGGGCAACGGCAAGGTGTCCAAGAAAGTCACTGTCAAGGCTTCTGCTTTCTCCAAGGCTGCCAAAGAAGCTATCGAGGCAGCTGGCGGAAAGGCAGAGGTGATGTAACGTGATCCAGACCATTCGCAAAGCGTGGGGGATCCCCGAGCTGCGGAAGAAGATCATCTTTACACTCCTCATCCTGCTGATTTTCCGTATTGGCAATGCGATCCCCGTCCCGTACGTCAACGTGACCATGCTGGGCCAGTATCTGGATCAGATGGGAACCACCGTCCTGGGCCTGTACAACGTTATGACCGGCGGTGCGTTTGCTGACGCAACGGTCTTTGCACTGTCCATTCAGCCGTATATCAACGCACAGATCATTATTCAGCTGCTCACCGTCGCCATCCCTGCTCTGGAGCGTCTCGCTCAGGACAGCGGCGAGGAGGGCAAGAAGAAGATCCAGTCCATCACCCGTTACTCCACCGTGGCGATCGCCATTCTGCAGGGCTTCGGCTACTATATGCTGATGAAGCGCTATAACCTGCTGAGCGTCACCGATCCCACCGTCTGGAACGCACTGGTTATCATCGTGTCCTTCGTGGCTGGCTCCTCCTTCGTAATGTGGATGGGCGAGCAGGTCACCGAGTTCGGCGTCGGCAACGGCATCTCCATTATCCTGTTCGCAGGTATTCTGGCCCGTGTGCCGTCCATGGTGTCCTCCGCCGTCAGCTATGGCCAGCAGGCAGCGATCAACTGGCTGTGGGTCGCGCTGCTGATCGTGGCCATTCTGGCGCTGTTCGTCTTTATCGTGTTCATCAATGACGCGGAACGAAAGATACCCGTTCAATACGCGAAACGTCAGGTGGGCCGCAAGATGTACGGCGGTCAGAACACCACCCTGCCCATGAAGGTCAACATGTCCGGCGTTCTGCCCATCATCTTCGCACAGAGCATCGCGTCTCTGCCTGCGACGATCATGGCCTTCACCGGCACCGGCGAGAAGGGTACCTTCAGTTACGCGCTGGCTCAGGCCATTGACACCAAGTCCGTGATCTACATGGTCGCGTACTTCCTGATGATCATTGGCTTCAGCTATTTCTATTCCACGATTCAGTTCAACCCCGTTGAGATCGCTAACAACCTGAAAAAGCAGGGCGGCTTCATTCCGGGCTTCCGTCCCGGCAAGCCGACGGTGGATTTCATCAGGCGGGTTTTGAGTAAGGTGACCCTCTTTGGCGCCATCTATCTGGGTATCGTGGCCATTTGCCCGCTGATTTTGGGCAAGATCGTCAACAACAATCACTTGGCCATCGGCGGCACGTCCGTCATCATTGTGGTCGGCGTTGCGCTGGAGACGGTGCAGGCACTGGAATCCCAGATGCTGATGCGTCAGTACAAGGGCTTCCTGGAATGAGGAGAAGGATATGAAGCTGATTTTATTGGGCGCCCCCGGCGCCGGTAAAGGCACACAGGCCGAAAGGCTGTGCAGAGAGCTGAATATTCCAACCATTTCCACCGGCAATATCCTCCGTGCCGCCATCAAAAACGGCACGCCCACCGGCATGAAGGCCAAGGCCTTCATGGACGCAGGCAAGCTGGTTCCGGATGATGTCATCATTGGCATCATCACGGACCGGCTGGCGGAGAAGGACTGCGCCAACGGCTTCATTCTGGACGGCGTGCCCCGCACGATCGCGCAGGCTGAGGCTCTGGAAAAGGCAGGAATTCACTTCGACGCCGTGATCTCCATCGAGATTGCCGACGAGGAGATTCTGACGCGCATGAGCGGACGCCGCGTCTGCGAAAACTGCGGGGCCAGCTACCATCTGGTGGCGGTGCCTCCCAAGGTCGCCGGCATTTGCGACGTCTGCGGCGGCAAACTGGTCCAGCGCAAAGATGATGCCCCCGAGACCGTTCGCGCGCGCCTCGAGGTCTATCATAAGGAGACCGAGCCCCTGAAGGATTTTTACAAGCAGCGCGGTCTTCTGAAGCCTGTCGATAATCAGCCCGAAGTGGCTGAGACGACGCAGGCCATCCTCCACACACTGGGGAGATGAGTGAAATGATTACACTCAAATCCCCCCACGAGATCGAACTGATGCGCCGGGCGGGAAAAATTACCGCGGCTGCCCGTGCTGTTGCACGGGATATGGTAAGGCCCGGCGTTACAACCCAGGAGATCGACAGTGAGGTGGAGCACTTTATCCGCAAGCAGGGCGCAGTCCCCTCCTTCCTGCACTATCAGGGATACCCGGCGTCGGCCTGTATCAGCGTCAACGATGAGATCATCCACGGCATACCCGGACCACGGGTGCTGCAGGAGGGAGACATCGTCAGCGTGGATGTAGGCGCGTTTATCGGCGGGTACCACGGAGACTGCGCGGCCACCTTCCCCTGCGGAAAGATTTCTCCGGAGGCGCAAAATCTGATCGATGTGACCAGACAGAGCTTCTTCGAGGGCTTCAAATTCGCGAAAGAAGGACACCGCCTGCTGGATATTTCCGCTGCCATTCAACAATACGTTGAGGGAAAAGGCTACTCCATTGTCCGGGAATACGTTGGCCACGGCGTCGGCACACAGATGCACGAGGCGCCGGAGGTACCGAATTACGGCCATCCCGGCCGGGGACCGAGACTTCTCCGCGGCATGACGATTGCAGTGGAACCCATGGTGAACGCCGGAAGCCCGGCCATCAAGCAGATGCCCAATGGATGGACGGTCTGCACGCTGGACGGAAAGTGGGCGGCCCACTATGAAAATACGATTCTGATTACCGACGGTGAGCCGGAAATCCTTACGGCCCCCGCTATCTGAGAGGAACCGTATGGAAATTGCAAGAGCAAGTATTGTAAGGTCGGACGCCGGCAGGGACAGGGGAAAGCTCTTTTACGTCCTTGACGTGGAGGGAGAGTACCTCCTGCTGGCCGATGGCAAGTCGCGGAAGGTCGAAGCGCCGAAGCGCAAAAAGCGCAGACATGTGCTGTTTGTGGCGGAGGACGACAGTCGGTTTTCCGAGAAGGTAAAGGGCGAAGAAAAGATCACCAACAGTGAGCTTCGCAAAACGCTCGCGTCTTTTCGCGAGCAAGTTTGTCCGGACCAGGAGGGATAACGTTTGGCAAAATCCGACATGATTGAAGTGAAAGGCATCGTCAAAGAGTCGCTGCCCAACACCACGTTCCAGGTAGACATTGGAAATGGTCACATGATTTTGGCACATATTTCCGGAAAACTCAGAATGAATTTCATCAGGATTCTGCCCGGCGACCAGGTGACGGTGGAGATGTCCCCGTATGACCTGACCCGAGGCCGGATAACCTGGCGTAGTAAGTAGGAGGTTAACGAACATGAAGGTAAGACCGTCCGTGAAGCCCATGTGCGAAAAGTGCAAGGTGATTCGCCGCAAGGGCCGTGTTATGGTGATTTGCGAGAATCCCAAACACAAACAGAGACAGGGCTAACATGAAAATGGAGGTGCTTTAAAAGTATGGCACGTATTTCCGGTATTGACCTGCCCAAGGATAAGCGAATCGAAATCGGACTCACTTATATCTACGGCATTGGCAGAAAGAGCGCCAAGGATATTCTGGCGCAGACTGGCATCGATCCCGACACTCGCGACAAGGATCTTACGGAGGCCGACGAGGCAAAGCTCCGTGAGGCCATTGAAGGATACATGGTGGAAGGCGACCTGCGCCGCAACACCGCACTGGACATCAAGCGTCTGACCGAGATCGGCTGCTACCGCGGCATGCGTCACCGGAAGGGCCTGCCCGTCCGCGGCCAGCGCAGCAAGACCAACGCAAGAACCCGCAAAGGCCCCAAGAAGACCATTGCGAATAAGAAGAAGTAAGGAGGGAGAACGAAAATGGCAACAGCGAAAGCAGCCGCAGCCGGCAAGAAGGTCGTTCGCCGCCGGCGCGAGAAAAAGAACATCGAGCGTGGACAGGTTCACATTCGTTCTTCTTTCAACAACACGATGGTAACCGTCACCGATTCTCAGGGCAACGCCCTCTCTTGGGCTTCCTCCGGCGGACTGGGCTTCCGCGGCAGCAAAAAGTCCACTCCGTTCGCAGCCCAGACCGCGGCTGAGACGGCCGCACGCGCCGCTATGGAGCACGGCCTGAAGACCGTCGAGGTCTTTGTCAAGGGCCCCGGCCAGGGCCGTGAGGCGGCAATCCGTGCACTGCAGGCAGTGGGCCTGGAAGTGACCATGATCAAGGACGTCACTCCCATCCCTCACAATGGCTGCCGTCCCCCCAAGCGTCGTCGCGTCTAATCGAAAGTAGGAGGTAAAAGCAATATGGCAAGATATACCGGCGCAGTCTGCCGCCTCTGCCGCAGAGAGGGCCAGAAGCTCTTCCTGAAGGGCGACCGCTGCTATACGGATAAGTGCTCGCTGGAGCGCCGCGGTTATGCCCCCGGCATGCACGGCAATGCGAGAAACAAGAAGATGTCTGAGTACGGCATGCAGATGCGTGAAAAGCAGAAGGCAAAGCGGTACTACGGCGTTCTGGAGAGCCAGTTCAGAGATTACTTTGAAAAGGCCAACCAGATGAACGGCATGACCGGCGAAAACCTGCTGTCCCTGCTGGAGTCCCGCATGGACAACGTGACCTATCGCCTCGGCTTTGCTATGAGCCGTGCGGAGGCCCGCCAGCTGGTTCGCCACGGCCACTTCACCGTCAACGGCAAGAAGGTCAACATTCCTTCTTATCTGGTGAAGCCCGGCGACGTGGTTGAGCTGAAGGACAGCTCCCGCAGCCTGGATAAGCTGAAGGGCTCCATGGAGGCCAACGGCTCCCGTGTGGTTCCCAAGTGGCTGGAGCTTGACAAGAACAAGACGACCGCCAAGGTGGTTGCAGTACCCGCCAGAGATGACATCGATCTTCCCATCGAGGAGCACCTCATCGTCGAGTTGTACTCCAAGTAATCAGGAGGAAACCCTCGAGAATGATACGAACTGCGCTCAGCGCGCCGCTCAGACGCGCTGCAATGAGAAGATGAAGGAGGGTACTGCATGGTTGAAATCGAGAAGCCCCAGATTGAGTGCATTGAGACTCCGGGCGATGTGACCTACGGCAAGTATGTCGTTGAGCCGCTGGAACGCGGTTACGGCACGACTTTAGGCAACGCGCTGCGCCGGATCATGCTTTCTTCTCTGCCCGGCACCGCCGCGACCACCATCAAGATCGTCGGCGTTCAGCATGAATTTTCCACGATTCCCGGCGTCAAGGAAGACGTGACAGACATTGTTCTGAACATTAAGGGACTGCTGACCAAGCTCCACACGGACGGCCCCAAGACGGTTTACATTGAAGCCGTGGGTCCCTGTGAAGTCACCGCGGGCGACATCAAGCCCGACGGAGAGGTTGAGATCCTGAATCCCGAGATGCACATTGCCACGTTGGACAACGGCGCTGCTCTGAATATGGAGATCACGCTGTCTCATGGCCGGGGCTACGTCTCTGCCGACCACAACAAGCCGGCTCAGACGGTGATTGGGGTCATTCCCGTTGACTCCATCTACACGCCGGTCTACAAGGTCAACTATACGGTGGAGCCCACCCGCGTGGGCGCCTCCAGTGACTTTGACAAGCTGACGCTGGAAGTCTGGACAGACGGCACGATTTCTGCGCGTGATGCGGTTTCTCTGGGTGCCAAGATCCTGTGTGACCACTTCACTCTGTTTACGGACCTCTCCGAGAACGTGGGCAGCAAGCCTACCGTCGTGGAGAAGATGGAAAATCCGCGCGACAAGGTCCTTGAGATGACCATCGAGGAGCTGGACCTTTCCGTTCGCAGCTTCAACTGCCTGAAACGGGCCGGCATCAACACGGTTGAGGATTTGATCTCCAAGACCGAGGATGAGATGATGAAGGTGCGGAATCTGGGACGCAAGTCTCTGGAAGAAGTCATCAACAAGCTGGCCATGATGGGTCTCCATCTGGCCGACGACGAGAACAACTGACTTTGAGAGGTTCGGGCCGAAGGCACCGGACCGAAAAAATTCCCGATAAGGAGGAATACCGAAATGCCCGGAACTCGCAAACTCGGCAAGACCACCGATCAGCGGATGGCAATGCTGCGTCAGCAGGTTACGGATTTCCTGGATAAGGGCAAGATGGAGACCACCGTCACCCGCGCCAAGGAAATTCAGCCGCTGGCTGAGAAGATGATTACCCTCGGCAAGCAGAACGATCTGGCCGCCTATCGTCAGGCCATGAGCTTCATCACCCGCGAGGATGTCTGCAAGAAGCTGTTCAAGGAGATCGCTCCCGCTTACACCGAGCGGAAGGGCGGCTACACCCGCCTGATCCGCACCGGCATTCGCCGCGGCGATGCCGCCGAAACTGCAATGATCGAGCTGGTCAAGTAAGACCGGCCCACGGATAGACAGGACCCCGTGCCTCGCTTTGGCGAGACACGGGGTCCTGTTGCATCCCGGAGAAATTTGTGCTATCCTACATAGTAAGAAGCGCCGCGCACACCGGCGCCGCAGAGGAGTGAGGATCCATGAGAATTGTACGCTGCAGCGATTGCGGGAGACACTATAACTATGACGACGACGGTTTTTGTCCCAAATGCGGCACGTTTAACCAGCCTCCGAAGGACTCGGCCGTCAACGCCGAGGGCGAGATCGTCCGGGTCGACGGACTCAATGAGGCCGGACACGAGGACTCCTTTGTACATCAGGAGTTTCATCGGGAGCAGCGGGAGCGCCATCGGAACTCCCTGATGGGAGAGAAAATCAGCCGGTCCGGGAAGGAGCCCGAGGCGGATTCCGGAGAGGCGGCGCTGCGGGGGACACGCAGGAAGAGCCGCGGCCCGGCGCTGGCGTTCAGCGTCATTATCTGGATTTTTGTCATTTATATGCTGATCCGAACCATTCTTGGCGTATTATAAGAACAGGCTCCCAAGTTTTTGGGAGCCTGTTTCTGACCCTGAATTTTCCGTTTCTGACCCGATTTTTCTCAAAACCGAGTAATTTCGACGGATACGCGCAAACTACCCCCACAAGGGGGAGTTTGTATGCAGAGAGGCCTGTTTGGCCTGTTGGCCGCCGCGGCCTTTTGCTGGACGGTTTTGTCGGCGCCCTCGGCGGAGATGGCGGCCAGCGCCGGAACGCGGCTGCCGCAGGAGACGCGGTATGTGGCGCTGACCTTTGACGACGGGCCCCGGGCCAGTACGACGGGGCGGCTGCTGGATGGGCTTCGGGAACGGGGCGCCAGCGCCACATTTTTTTTGATCGGAGAGCAGATCGCCGGCAACGAGGGACTGGTCCGACGGATGAAGGCGGAGGGGCATCAGGTGGGAAATCACACCTGGACCCATGTGCGCCTGCAGGGGGCCGGAGACGCCGCGGTTCGCCGGGAGATCGGGGATACCGACGACGCGGCGCTGCGCAGGGTGCTGGGCGACGGTGCGTACTGGGTGAGGCCGCCCTACGGACAGGTGACCGACGGACAGAGGGCGCTGTTTTCCGTGCCCCTCGTTCACTGGGATGTGGACCCCCAGGACTGGAAGCTGCGGAATGCGGATCGGGACGTGCAGGCGGTGTTGTCCCATGTGCAGCCGGGAGACATCATTCTGATGCATGATTCCGTGCCGGCCTCCGTGGACGCCGCATTGCGGATCGTGGATGAGCTGGAGGCGCAGGGCTATGAGTTCGTGACGGTGGAGGAACTGCTGGCTCTCAGCGGCGTGACGCCGGAGGCGGGCAGAATGTACCACTCGGCTCACGAGGCGACCTGAAAAAATGGGGCGGAGTTCAAAAGAACTCCGCCCCATTCTCTATTCGGTCAAAACTCAGGCGCTCTTGGAGAGAACGTTCAGCACCAGCGTCAGCACCACAAAAACGGCGCCCACCCACTTGGTAGCCTTGGCCAGCCGCGCATCGGCGGTCTTTGCCTTGTTCTTGGACAGGAACGAATCGGCCACGCCGCCGATGGCGCCGGACAGGCCGGCGCTCTTGCCGGACTGGAACAGTACGACAAGGGTCAGAATCACGCCGCAGATCAGCTGCAGAATGGTAATACCTAAAACAACACCCTTCATAAAGGAAACCCTCCAAACGATTTTAACGGCCTGTCAACAGGACGTCTTTATTTCACAGACTTAAATAATACCATATATATCTTCTGTTTTCAAGAGGAAAAAGAGGATATTTTCTCTCCTTTTCCGGAAAAGCCGCTGCGGGCTGTACAGGAAAAAATATCGAACATTCGTTTGCATTCCTCAAACATCTGTGCTATAATGTCACAAAAGCAGCCATACCGCGTCCATTTGACGGCTGCCGGATCGTGGCGTCGGGATCGCGCCGCCTGCGGCGCCCGGCAGAATCCGCTGATTTGCGCCGGCGCGGTTTTTGTGAAAAAAAGAAGCGGTGCGTCCTCCCCATGGGGAGACGCGCTTTCGCAGTCTGTGGCCCTGCCGTTCCGGCGGGGAGAGAGGAGCAGGGAATGCAGGAGCTCTCCAAAATGCAGGAAAAAATCTACACATACATCGCCGCCTGTATCCGCGATCAGGGCTACCCGCCCTCCGTCCGCGAGATCGGGGAGGCTGTGGGCCTCAAGTCTCCGTCCACCGTCCACTTCCACCTGAAGCATCTGGAGGAGGCGGGCTATATCGAAAAAGGCGCGGGCAAGGGCCGCGCCATCGCCCTGACCAATCCGCCCTCCGCGCGCCGGGAGCTCCGGGAGGAGCCGCCCGCAGACCGCATCCCCATCGTGGGCAATGTGGCCGCCGGCAGCCCGATTCTGGCGGAGGAGTGCATCGAGGATTACCTGACCTTTGACACCGGCGGACAGAGCGACGAGTACTTCGCCCTTCACGTCCGGGGCGAGTCCATGATCAACGCCGGCATTCTGGACGGCGATCTGGTGGTGGTCCGGCGGCAGAGCGTGGCCAACAACGGGGAAATCGTGGTGGCTCTGCTGGAGGACGAGGCCACGGTAAAGCGGTATTCCCGCCGGAACGGCCATACATGGCTGCTGCCGGAGAACGAGGCGTATTCGCCCATTGACGGTACATACGCTCAGGTTTTGGGCAAGGTGGCGGCCGTGGTGCGGCGGTACTGACCGAACGAACTTATCCGAACAGAACAGAAATTCAGCGGCGCGGGGAGAGCTTCCCCGCGCCGCTTTCTGCTCAATAGCCCCGGCTCCGATCCACCAGACGGAGAAGCGGGCGGCCCTCCGCATAGTTTTTCAGATCCTCGCAGAACATCTCCACCGCCCTTTCGCAGGTGTAGCCCAGCGTCATGTTGCCTGCAATGTGGGGGGTGATGATGAGATGGCGGGTATTCCAGAGCGGGTGATCGGGGGGCAGCGGCTCCGGCATCATCACGTCCAGCGCCGCGCCGCCCAGCCGGTCGTGATTCAGGGCGTCCATCAGGGCGTCCTGATCCAGCGCGGTGCCGCGGCCCACGTTGATGACGATGGCATGGGCGGGGAGCAGAGCCAGCCGTTCGCGGCTCAGCAGGCCGACGGTCTCCGGCGTCCCGGGCAGGGCCATGACCAGAATGTCCGTCCGGGGCAGAACCTCGTCCAGCCGGGAGAAGGGGAGCATCTCGTCATAGACCGCCTCCCGCGCGATCCCGCTGCGGCTGACGCCGGTGATCCGTTCAGGCTCAAAGCCTCTGGCCCGCGAAGCGAAGGTGGAGCCGATGTTTCCGGCGCCCAGCACGGTGATCCGGCTGGAGCGGATGGAGCGAATGGGCAGGGAGTTTTCCCAGCCCCGGCGGCGAACGGTCTCCTGATATTCGGGCATACGGCGCAGCAGCATCAGAGCCACCATCAGGATGTGCTCGGCGATGGTGACGCCGTAGGCGCCGGAGGAATTGGACAGCAGGCAGTCGGGATTTGCAAAGATTCCGTCGTTCCGGCAATAGGGATCGACGCCGGCGTAGGCGCAGCAATACCACTTCAGCGTGGCGGGCGCTGCCTGCACCAGCGGGACGGAGTGGGCAAAGAGAATTTCACAGTCCGCCAGATGGGCGCGGGCGTCCTCCTCATTTTCCGCAAAACAGACGGTGAAGCCCTCGGCGGCCGCGGCCTTTTCAATCTTTTCCCGCAGCGCCTCCGTCAAAAATTCCAGACAGACACAGATGGAACGGTTCATGATTTCTGACCTCCTGATTCAGATAGTTGACTGCACAGATGCTCGGCGGTGCGGATGCCGTCCGCCGCCGCGGAGAGGATGCCGCCGGCGTAGCCAGCGCCCTCGCCGCAGGGATAGAGTCCCCGGATCTGAGACTGATAGCTCTCGTCCCGGAGGATGCGCACGGGGGAGGAGCTGCGGCTTTCCACCGCGGTGAGGACGGCGTCCGGGTCGTCATAGCCCCGGAGCTTCTGCCCCAGAAGGGGCAGGGCGTCCCGCAGGGTCTCCCAGACAAATTCCGGCAGGCAGTCCCGCAGATCGGTGAAGCGCACGCCGGGGCGGTAGCTGGGGGCTACCCGTCCGGCCTTCTCCGAGGGCCGGCCCGCCAGAAAATCGCCCACCAGCTGCGCGGGGGCTGTGAATCCTCCGCCGCCCAGCCGAAAAGCGGCCTCCTCCAGCCGACGCTGGAAGGCGATGCCTGCCAGCGGGCCGCTGCCGCCGAAATCCTCGGGGGTCACGTTGACCAGCAGTCCGCCGTTGATGTTCTCTCCGTCCCGCGCAAAGGCGCTCATGCCGTTGGTGACCAGCCGCTCCTGCTCGGAGGCGGCGGCGACCACCTCGCCGCCGGGACAGACGCAGAAGGAGTAAGCCGCCCGGCCGCTGGGCAGGTGGCAGGACAGCTTGTAGCTGGAGACCGGCAGCCCCGGATGGCCTGCGAACTGCTTGTACTGCGCGGCGTCCATGTCCGCCTGCCGGTGCTCGATCCGCACGCCCACGGCAAAGGATTTGGCCTCCATGGGGACGTTTTTCTCCGCCAGCAGCGCAAAGGTATCTCTGGCCGAGTGACCGGGAGCCAGCACCAGCTGGCGGCAGGGCAGGGAATAGGAGCCCTCCGGCCCCTCCACGGTGACGGAGGTCAGCGCGCCGTCCCTTACAGTCAGATCCGCCAGCCGGGAGGAGAAGCGCACCTCCGCGCCCAGAGCCAGCAGCTCCCGCCGCAGCCCCGTCAGGGAGATGTGGAGACGGTCCGTCCCTACGTGGGGCTTGGCGTCGATGAGGATGTCCTCCGGGGCGCCGCAGGCCGCAAATTCCTCCAGAATAAAGCGGTGCCGGGGGTCTCTGGTGCCGGTGTTGAGCTTGCCGTCGGAGAAGGCCCCGGCACCGCCCTCGCCGAACTGGACGTTGGACGCGGGGTCCAGAACCCCGGTGGCCCAGAACCGCTCCACGTCCTCCTGCCGCTGCTCCACAGAGCGGCCGCGCTCCAGCAGAATGGGCCGCAGGCCCGCTTTGGCGAGGATCAGGGCGCAGAACAGACCGGCGGGACCGGCTCCCACCACCACGGGGGGCGTATCCGGAGGCGACGTCACCGTCGGCGGCTGATAGGGCGGCTCCGGCACGTAGCGGGACACCGCTCCGCCGCGCGCGGCCCGGTGCAGGACACTGTCCTCGTTCCGCACGGACGCCGCCGTCGTATAGACCATCCGCACGCCCTCGCGGGCGTCGATGCTGCGGCGCAGCAGCCGGAGAGAGAGCAGGTCCTCGTCCCGGATGCGGAGCACGCGGGCGCACTCCCGGCGCAGGGCCTCCTGACTGTGGCCGGGAGGCAGCTTGATATGTTCGATCTTCAGCAAATGAGTGCCGTTCCTTTCGTTCCGATTCCTCGGCTTTGATGGAAAAATGATACCACAGACCACGTCTGATTGCAACGCCGGGAGCGCGCAAAAAGCGGGCCCTGCGGTCTTGGCCGCAGGGCCCGGAGCATGGTCACGGGTCCAGCGTCAGCACGGGGGAGCCGGGATCGGTGACGTCCGTATACAGGATGGAGGTGCCGGTCACGCCGTCCAGCGAGGGGATGGGCGTGCCGTCGGGCACATTGGCGTATTTGCCGCCGGAGAAGGTCAGGCGCGTGTAGGTGGACTCCGCGCCTCCGCCGGTGTAGGGAACGATCAGATCCTTCCAGCCGTTGGTGGCGTGATCGCTGACGATCACCGGAATGTTGACCAGCGTGAAGGACTGCAGCACGGTGAGTTTGCCGCCGCTGTCCCGCTGCAGGAGCAGCGCCGAATCTCCGCCGGTGCCGCTGGTGTATGTTCCCATGACGTCTGCGAACACCTCGTCGGTGCCGTCTCCGTTCAGGTCGATGCTGTTGTAGTAGTACCGGGTGGGAACGGACCCGTCGCCGGTCTCTGCCGGAATATCGTAGTAGTCCCGGATGATGGCGGCGAGCTCCGTGTCGGCAGTCGTTTCGGAGGGCAGCGTTTTGATGTCGCCCTTGTAGGTGGGCAGGAAGCTGTAGGTCACCTCGTGTCCCGCGGCGGGGTCCGTGGGAAGCGGCGTCTGGGAGGACGCGGCGCCGGAGGAGGCGCTTCCCGCGGAGGATGACGCCCCGGACGATGCGGAGGACGCCGCAGGCGCGGAGCTGCTGCTCCGCATATGGCTGAGCACGGGGATGCTGAAGCCGGCGAGAGAGGCCGCACAGGCGATGCAGGCGGCCAGCTGGGTCAGACGGCGCTGGCGGCGCTTCTGCCAGCGGCGCTCCGCCCGCTGATAGACGTCGGGCAAATCGTCGGGAATGGGGATCTGGCTGTATCCATCGGAGAGATTCATTGCCGTGCGCCTCCTTCCTGCAGATTCCGCAGACGCGCAAGGCTGCGGTACACACGGGTCTTGACGGTGTTGACGGGCATTTCGGTGATTTCGCTGATCTCCTCGAACGTCCGCTCCTCAAAGAACTTGAGGATCAGCAGGGAGCGGTCCTCCGTGGGCAGGGCGTCCATCAGGCGATAGAGGTCCACCCGCAGGTCGGACAGCTGGCGCTCGTCCGCGCTCTCCTGCTCCATGGTGTCGTCGAAGGGAACGAATCGCTTCTGCTGCTTTAAAAAATCGTAGGCACAGCGGATGAGAATGCGGCTCATCCAGGTGTCGAAATACCGGGGCTCCCGCAGGGAGTCCATGGCGCAGAAGCCGCGATAGGTGGCCTCCGCCAGTATTTCCTTCGCGTCATGCTCGTTTTTGACGTAACAATAGGCCAGCCGGTAAAACTTTTCCTGCGAGGCCGCCCAGCGGTCGCCGAATTCTTCCCTTGAGAGCTTCTGAGGCCGTGTCAGTAGCCGCATCCTGCCGCATCCCTTCCTTTGAGATTTTCATCTTTGCCTTAGCCCAGGGTCAGCACGGGCGCGTCTGCCGCCGCAGCGTCCGTGTAAAGAATCGCGGTACCGGAGACGCCGTCCAGAGAGTCCAGCGGCGTGCCGTCGGAAACGCGGGTGTAGCTGCCGTCGGAGCAGACCAGACGCACGTAACCGGACTCCGCGCCGCCGCCGGAGGACTGGCAGATCAGCTCGCGGCAGCCCTTTGTCACCTGATCGCTGACGATGATCGGCATACGGATCAGCGTCAGCGCCTGATTCACCACCAGTTTGCCATCGATCTGTGCCAAAATCAAGCCTGAATCTCCGCCGGTGCCGCTGGTATAGGGACCCATTACCGCGACGATAACCTCGTCGGTGCCGTCGCCATTGAGATCCGCGTAATTATAAAAGTAGCGGGTGGAGGCCCGGTCCTCCTTCGGGATGTCGTACTGTTGGACGATCAGCTCCTCAATCTCCTGATTGGACTTGGTTTCGGAGGGCTCGGTTTTGACAGAGGACGGGAACGTGGGCAGAAGGCCGGTCTCCGTGCTCTGGTCGGCGCCGGCAGCCGTGTCTGCTGCGGCGGCGGAGGAGCCGCCGGAGGGCGAGGACAGGGAGGAGCCCGCGGACGCCGGTTCGGACGCGGCGGAACCGGAGGCGTTTTCACTGGAGCCGCAGGCGCACAGGGCGGCGGTCAGACCAAGGGCAAGCAGCAGGGCGATCATTCTTCTTTTCATGGAAATCTCCTTCACAATCGTTCACGGCGGAACGTTCTTTCCACAATTAGAGGGAGGGGATGCCCGGATAGTTTCAAAATTTTCAAAAAAAGGGCGGAGAGCCCTTGGACGCTTGCAATCCCAAAGGCCCTCCGCAGAGAGAGGGGCGGGGTTATTCCCCGAACAGGGGGGTGGAAAGGTAGCGGTCTCCGGTGTCCGGCAGCAGGGCCACAATGGTTTTTCCGGCGTTTTCGGGACGTTTGGCCAGCTCAATGGCAGCCCAGACCGCTGCGCCGGAGGAAATGCCTACCAGCACGCCCTCCTTGTGGCCGATCAGGCGGCCGGTGTCAAAAGCGTCCTCGTTGGAAACGGGGATAATCTCGTCGTAGACTTTGGTGTTCAGAACGTCGGGGACGAAGCCGGCGCCGATGCCCTGAATCTTGTGGGGGCCGGCTGTGCCGGCGGAGAGTACGGGGGAGGAGGCAGGCTCCACGGCCACGACTTTCACGGCGGGATTGCGGGACTTCAGATACTCGCCCACGCCGGTGATGGTGCCGCCGGTGCCTACGCCGGCCACAAAGATGTCGACCTTTCCATCCGTGTCGTTCCAGATTTCGGGGCCGGTGCTTTCCCGGTGAACTCTGGGGTTGGCCGGATTGACGAATTGGCCGGGAATGTAGCTGTTGGGCGTTTCCTTGGCCAGCTCGGCGGCCTTGGCGATGGCGCCCTTCATGCCCTTACTGCCGTCGCTGAGCACCAGCTCCGCGCCGTAGGCCTTCATCAGCTGACGGCGCTCCACGCTCATGGTTTCAGGCATGACGATGATGATGCGGTAGCCGCGGGCCGCTGCCACGGAGGCCAGGCCAATGCCGGTGTTGCCGGAGGTGGGTTCGATGATGACAGAGCCGGGTTTCAGCAGCCCCTTGGCCTCTGCGTCGTCGATCATGCCCTTGGCGATGCGGTCCTTCACGGAGCCGGCGGGATTGAAGTATTCCAGCTTTGCCAGCAGCTTGGCCGGGAGGTTTTCCTGCGCCTCAATGTGGGTCAGCTCCAGCAGGGGAGTGCGGCCGATCAGCTGATCGGCAGAAGTATAAACAGAAGACATAATAAGGTGCTCCTTCCAAAATTTTTATGATTCGGCTGCCGTGGTTTTTGACGGCGCCTCTTGTCAAAGTGTTTGGGGAGAGCGCCGACATCGGTGGCCTTCCGGGATCCACAGTGTCATTTTGATCTTCCTTTCCAACAGAAACGGTCGGGTTCGGGGATTGCGCGGCGGAGCGCCGCATCGACGCGGGGGAGGCGCATCGGCTCGTTGAGGCCGCAGCTGACTGAAATTCCGCCAGCCAGCCGAAAAGCGCAGACGCACCCGCGGCGCGGAGGGAGGCGGCAGATGCAATAAACATATCTGTATTGTGGGGATATATGAATAGTACACCGTAAAACATACTTTGTCAATATGTTTATATGAAAAAATTGAAAACCATCAGATGGACGAGAAGTTATCGTTGCTTTTTCCCCTTTGGTTGAGTATAATAAAAATACTGTGAACACGCCGGAGCGTTCTTTGGCCAATATCAACTCTGCCCCGGCGGCCAAACCTATATGGAGCGGTATCGAAGTGGTCATAACGGCCCTGACTCGAAATCAACACGGTTTATTACCCGCCAAAGAGCCTCAAACCCGCATGAATCAAGGACTTTCCGGCATCCGGATTTCTTAGATTTGCGGCGTACGCTCACAGTTTGCTCACAGTTTTCAAAAATAGCGTTTTCCCGCTTATGCGGTTAAATGAATATGGAGGGTTATCGAAGTGGTCATAACGGGGCTGATTCGAAATCAGTTTGACGGCAACGTCACGTGGGTTCGAATCCCACACCCTCCGCCAAGGGCGTTTGCCCATAAATAATGAGCTGTCATAGGACGGCTCATTTTCTTTTGGCAATGCACAAAGCGTGGATTTGGAATCATTCCTTATCCTCGCTTTTCTTTTTTTCTGACGGTAATGGAACAACCTTCAATTCCGGTTCGGGCTGGCTGATGTATAGTTCCTCGCACTCCTGCTGTGCCGTGATCAAAATATTGACAGCCTCCTCCGAGGCCCGAAACATCTTGAGATACATTTCTTTATAGTCTGGCATGGACTCACCTCACTGGTACAGTTTAACCTAAAACAGATTAAAAATCAATAATCTATTTTAGGTTATGAGATACTAAATCCGGGGTGATTATTATGCAAAATCGGCTTAGAGATTTGCGTGAGGATGCGGACTTAAATCAGACTCAGATTGCGAAGTATCTGGGAATGTCACAAACCGGATATTCAAAATATGAGACGGGCGAAAATGATATCCCGACTCAGGTACTCGTAAAACTTGCGCAATATTATAAAACAAGTATTGATTACATTTTGGGGTTGAACGATGATAAAGCTCCATACAAAAAATAATTACAGCGACATGGAGCCGAACGCCATGCCGCTGTTTTGCTGCTCCGCGCAAAACTCCTCCAGCAGCAGGCGGTACGCTTCTGACTTTACCGAAATGCGCTGCCCCTCCGGTGAGGCCAGATGTTCCGCCAGGGATTCCTTTGAGATCAAGTTTACGCCGTAATAAGTAACGCCTCTCACATGACCGAGCTGGAGCCAGCGGTTCATGGTTGTGGTTCCGTAGCCACAAATAGTCTCCGCCTGCTTCACCGTGAGCATGTCTGGCTTGTCCTGCCAGCGGTCTATCAGCAGAGAAAAAAGCGCTTCACTGTTAAGATAAGTATATGGTTCACTGTGGCTGCTGCTGGAGAAAGTGCCGTGTGGAATCACTGTGTCCAGTCCTCCGGCATCCCGCTTGGTTAGAAAATCAATCACATCCTCCAGCAGAATCCGAAAGCGCCGAGTCTGCTTGCCGGAATCCTCGCAGGGAATCACACCATGCTCCAGCAGCCACAGTGCCTTGCGCTTGCTGATGTGGCAAATGCGATATAGCTGCTCCATAGAAATCGTTTTGGGGTATTCCTCCCGTAAAAAATCATAGTCCATAAGTACCTCACATCGACATGGTCATACTGAACCCTTGTTTTTCCTCCGCGCTTTCTTCCTGCTCCTCCGGCGCGAAAGCCGGCGCGATAGCTTCCGCCGATTCCTGTTTAGAGTTGAAATCCAGATGGGAGTAGATATCGGCGGTGGTGGCGAAGGTGGAATGCCCCAGCCAATCCTGAATCTGCTTCATTGGGATGCCCTGGCTGAGCAAAAGACTGGCGCAGCTATGTCGGAGGTCAGCCGCTGTCAAGCAAAGACTAAAAAGAAGCCTTATTCTGTGTTTGATATTGGATATTAGGATACTCGTCCAGATAGTTCAAAGAAATATCCAGTCTACCATCCGGCCAAATTGTCACGCGTTCCAGAAGGTCAGACGTGATCTCGCTTGTCAGTTCATTCAGCTCAGAGTATTTTCCGTAGCTCTCAACAAAACAATTGTGTTCCGACTTCGCCTTGAAAATGCGCTGTTCTATGGATTCAGTTTTTTCAGAGATTTCCTCAAGGTGCTGCCGTAAGGCGGCTTTTTTTGTTATGTACATCTCCAGGTTCAGCTTTCCATCAACGAAAGCCTCATACAATCCCCGGTTCTGTTCTGTAATCCTTTCCTGCAACACCTGAAGATTGCGAAGCTCCGCCCGCATGGATAAAATACACGATTCGTCATGTTTCCGGCGAGCGTCCATAATGTGGCTCACTTCCACCGCACAACGGGCCTGCATACGGATTGCCTCTGTCACCGCGTCCAGAATTTCCTGTTCATAGATTTTATTACGGCAGCATTCGGCAGCAGGCAAACTGTTTGGGGTATCACAGCGGTAATAAGGAGCCTTTTTCGCTCTCCGTACAATGGCCATTCCGCAGACACCGCAATACACTTTTCGATGCAGCGGATAATCCTGTTTAACATGTTTGCTTGTTTGCTTAAATTCGCCTCCAAGCTGTTCCTGCGCTTTCTGAAACAGTTCTTTTGATACGATAGGGTCATGGCGGTCATCCACGACAATCCAATCGTCCAGCTTGGCTTTCACCTGCCGGTGGACACCGATCTGATCGCGGACGCGCTTGCCGTAAACAAAACTACCGATATATTGCCGGTCACGTATAATCCAGGAAACCATTTTCTGGCTCCAAAAGTTTTCGCCCGACCAGTTCGCGTGCGCGCTGGAAGTACCGGCCTTGTTTGCTGATGGCGTGGGGGCGTGTTCCGCATTGAGAACCTGCGCGACCTTCGCCGTTGAATTTCCTTCCGTGACCATACAGAAGATTCGCTTTACAACGTCTGCTGCCTCCGAGTCTATCATGAGATGATGTCTGTCGCACGGGTCCTTGACATACCCATACGGGGCAACCGGGTTGATGTACACGCCGCGCTCCGCCAGATTCTTCTTTGCGCTTCGAACCTTTCTGGAAAGGTCGCGGCTGTACAGATCATAAATCAAGGTACGGAATGATGTATCCAAACTGTCAAGGTCGCCCTTGCGCTGGCTGTCAAATTTGTCGTTAACAGAGATGAAGCGGACGCCGAGAAATGGAAACACGCGGGAAATATAATTGCCGACCGTGATGTAATCCCTTCCAAATCGGGATAGGTCTTTCACAATGATACATTGAACGCTGCCGTTCCGCGCCGCCTCAATCAGACGTTTCACGCCGGGCCGGTTAAAATTCTTGCCACTGTAGCCGTCGTCGCAGAACTCCATGATTTCAGCGCCGCAAAGCTCCGGAGAGGTGCGGATATAATCGACAAGCATACCCCGTTGATTGGTGATGCTCTCAGATTCCAGCTTGTCACTGCTTGACAGGTCGCCGTCCTCAAGAGACAAACGGATATAAATTGCAATCGTCATACCGCCGCCTCCGCTGCAAAGTGCGTCAACGCCGCAAATTCGTCCTGATAGTTAAATATGATATGCAGTTCGCTGTTATCGCTGACCTCAATTCTTGCAACAAGGGCATGGATCAGTTCTTCCGATAAGCCCTCAATGTTCTGGAATTTTCGTATTTCCGTAAACATGTGATTGATCGGGGAGTACCATTCCAGCTCCTTACGCTGCCGTTTCAGTGTGTCCAGATGTCCAGCACATTCATCGCAAAGTGTCCGATAGTTTTCTTTCATGGCGGTATATTCCTGACGGGTCACGATACCATCCACAAGGCTCTGATACAGGCCGTCGTACAGCGTCTGGCTGTGCGTAAGTTCGCGCTCCGCCACCGTAATCTGCAATTCCAGTGTATGCTTTCTGCCTGCGGATTCCGCTTCCCATATCGCCTTGACGCGCTTTTCCAGATCGGTCACAGCGTCAATGTGACGGCGTATGGCTGTTCCGACAACTTCCAACAGTTCGCGTTCCTTCAGGTTCTTTTGAGAACACGCGGAGGGCTTATTCAAAGCGGTCAGGCAAATATAGCTGTAGTAATATACCTTTTTATCCTGCCAGTTGGAATAGACCTGACGGCGGGACAGAGCCTTACCGCAGTCCGCGCAGTAGACAAGCCTCCGGAACATATTGGGCGTTTTTATGCCGCCGCTGTTTTCCAGCGAGGCAAAGTATGCTTCCGAACGCTCTTTTGAAAGCACCTGCGCGGATTGGAAAGTCTGTTCGTCAATGATCGCCTCATGCGCGTTTTTAGTGATCCGCCATTCGTCAGACGGCGCGTACCGCTCCTTTCGGGCCTGCTTGTAAGACTGCTGTGTCCGCTTACCTTGCACCAGATGGCCGAGATAAACCTCATTTTGCAAGATTTCCTTAACATTCCAAGGTGTCCAGAGCGTATCGCGGTATTTTTCATTCCGCGAGAGGCCGACATGATAAAGGTACGCGGACGGGGACAGAACGCCGCGTTTGTTGAGTTGCCGCACGATGCCGGTATAGCCCATGCCTGTCAGCCGCAGCGCGAATATTTCCCGTACAAACGGCGCTGTTTCCGCGTTAATATCAAGGTGATGCCGGTCAGTCTCACTTTTTCTATACCCGTAAGGTGCCCATACGCCGATGAACTCGCCGCGCTTTTCCTTGGAGGCGATGGCGCTGGATATTTTCTGTGAGATATCCCGGCTGTACGTCTCGTTCATCAGGTTTTTCAGCGGAACGATAAAGCCGTATTCATTCCGCTCGGCGGCCAGGGTATCGAAATTATCGTTTATGGCGATGAACCGCACGTTCAGGAACGGGAAAATGCGCTCCAGATAATTACCGGTTTCCTTATAATTCCGCCCAAAACGGGATAAATCCTTAACCACGATGCAGTCGATCTCACCGCGCCGGACACGTTCCATGAGCTTTTCAAACTCCGGACGCTCAAAATTGGTGCCGGTATGTCCGTTGTCGCACCACAAGCCCGCCAGAGTAAGCGCCGAGGTGTTTTCAATGTATTGGGTTATAAATTGCTTTTGACTTTCCAGCGTGTCCGCTCCAGGCCTGCCGCCGTCCTCTACGGAGAGCCGGACATAGCCCGCCGTGCGATAGGTTTTTTCTGTGGGTGTCGGAGCAGCGGCCTCCGGTCGGATTGGGTTGACCTTGCGTTTTGTCCGTGCCATTTATACCGCCTCCTTTGCCGCACGGCTGAGAATATCAAGCTGCCATTCAAATTCATCCTGCCAGCGATAGCGGATCTCGACGTATTTATCCTCATGGACAAGAATGCGGTCCACAAGAGAAACCACAGCGTTCCGGTCAAGCTCCGTAAGATTTTCATACTTTCGGAAATGCTCCATCCACGCCTTTCCCGAACCGCCTTTTTCACGCAGGTCTGTAAGCGCGTCCTGTAAGGCGTTCATCTGGCGCTCCGCTTCCTCCGCACGGACGGAGTAGTTCTGCTTGAGCTTTGTATATTCGTCCCGTGTGATGATATTGTCAGCGAGATTTTCGTAGAGCGACATAAGCAGCTTATTGAGCCGTTCCAGTTCTGTGCGCTTGACATCGATCTGACGTTGGAACTTTTGCGCCTCGGCGGTTTGCAGCGGCGCGGTATCTGTCATAGCAAGAAGCGTATCCATGTCGATGACTTCCCGGATATATCGTTGCAGGGCGGTAAGCACGATTTCCTCCAGTTCTTTGTCACGGATCGCGTGAGAGGAACAGATTTTATCCTGCTTGTTCGCGGAGCAGACGTAGTAAACATACTTTTTCCCGCCGGACGGCACGGTTTTCCGCACCATGCTAGCGCCGCATTCCCCGCAGAATACCATGCCTGAAAAGAGAAAAACTGTTTCTTCTTCTATTCCGTGACGAGTATCCATGGCAAGCACTTTCTGAACCGTGTCGAAGTCTGCGCGGCTGATGATCGCTTCATGGTTGTCCGGAATGACTGACCATTCGTTTTCAGGTTTCGTAATGCGCTTATGTACCTTATAGCTGGGCGTTGTTTCCTTGCCCTGCGTCAAAATCCCGGTGTAGACCGGATTTTTGAGGATTCGAAGCACATTTCCAGCCGACCACGCCGCTTTTACGTTTTTCTGAAACGATGTGACATAGTTCATGCCGAGAGATTTTTTGTATTCCAGCGGAGATAGGATTCCACCGCTGTTCAGCCTGACTGCGATATCCTGGGGGCTGACACCCTCCAGCTTCCATTTGAAAATATCCCGCACGATATCGGCGGCGTAGTCATCTACCAGAAGACTGTTTTTATCTTCACTGTCCTTTTTATAGCCATAAATGGCAAAGGCACCTATGAACTGGCCGCGCTTGCGTTTGATATCGAGCTGGCTGCGGATTTTCACGGAGATATCCCGGCAGTAAGCTTCGTTTATGAGATTCTTGAACGGTACGATAAGGTCGTCGGAGGCGTTTCTGCCCTTAAAGCTGTCGTAGTTGTCATTGACTGCAATAAAGCGGACGCCGAGAAATGGAAACACCTTTTCGATGTACTCCCCGGCGTCGAGATAGTTTCTCCCAAACCGGGAGAGGTCCTTCACGACGATGCAGTTGGTCTTGCCGGATTTCACATCCTCAAGCATGGCCTGAAAAGCCGGACGTTCAAAGGTGGAGCCGGAAAATCCGTCGTCTACCCGGACGGCATACTCGTGCAGTTCCGGATGCGCTTTTAGATAATCGCGCAAAAGCTCGCGCTGGCCTGTGATGCTGTTCGATTCTTCTTTATCCCCATCCTCGCGGGATAAACGAAGATACAGCGTCGCGTTCCAGGTCTGGATGATTTCGTTATTCATGGATACCACTCCCTTTGTCCATCGTTTTCATTACCCGGACAGGAGGGCGTCGATTTAGTCCTGAGTGTATTTTATTGAATTATGCCGTTCTTGTCGAGGATGTCACACCTTCGAGGCAATATATGAGGCCAGCCTGTCTTCCAGCGTAACGCCAGTATCCGCAAAACTGACCTTAACCACATATCTCCCGTGGCGATAACAGTAGGGGTTTCCAATCTGCCGGATGAAGTCCGTGATCCGTTCTTCTTTGGGAAGCGAAGTGTCAATTCTGACGCTTTCAATATCCCGCAGGCTTTCCCTGTCAACGGTTCGGGGATCAATGCCTTTCATCTGTTCCAATGATAATGCGCTCATAAACAAACGCTCCCTCCATGTGTTTTTTTCTCAAGATCACAACAATAGGCTGACGGCGATGATAGTTATGTCGCCACATGGCGCAAAACCGCGCCGTCAGCCCATGACTTCTAATTTTGAGATTGTTACGCCGTATTTGCCACGCGCCCCGGCGATTAGGATATTGCAAAAGGCCGCTACTGGCGTAGCTGTCGCAGCTCTGCGATACCGCCGCTTGCTGGGCTGGCGAATATCGAAGGGTTCCCCCTCAAGTCTGTGGGAGGTCGTGAAAGCGTATCATTATCCCCCGCGCTGTCATCGCACCCAGTGTGCCGAACCGGGTCTAAGGCTAAACGTTTCTCGCTCGGACAGCTTCTACCGGATCACCTCCTGGAGCTGTCGTCTTGGCGGCGTGCCTTATGTCGCTGGCCTTTCGGCCACGCGGGTTTTGTGCCTGCAATATGTATATTCAGTTTTCAAACTACATTTAAGAGCGAAAAATCATCTCTCAATAACCATGACATTTCTGGGGCAAAAGTATGGGACATCAAAAAAGATTTTTTAAAAATTTTTCAATACCTTTTAATCCACGCCTGATAGATTCACATACAGTCGCTTTTCCAACGCCTTCCGCTCTTGCAATAGCCGCTTTACTCATGCCCAAAAAGTAATGGGCGTAGATACGTTTGGCCTGCTTGTCCGGCAAAGAGGCAATGGCGGCATGAAGCTGTTCATATGTAACCTTCCGCTCATAAATTTCGCAGGGCGAAAGGGAAACAAAAAGAACGTCATGCTCAATTCCGTCATCTTTATCAAGGGAATACTCTGCTTTATACCGGTACATACGCCGTCTATAAGCTTTTTCTTGCCGTTCAGCTTTAAGTAGGACATCCGCTATTTCATCGGATACATCAATGAATATATCTTCGTTATAGAAGGGATAATAATCCCGCAAATTGATTTTAGCCATAAACTTTTTTCCTCCGTTTTCTGAAAGATTGGTATTGAGTCAAAATTTCAGAAATGGAGGGCCACGGCAGCGAATTATCGAGTGCGTTGTATGAAATGACAAAAAATGTGGGCATTTTTGCACTTCAAATTGTCGCGCAAAGGGATTTTCTGTCGAATAGAAAAAGGCAGCATTCTGCCCGTTATAGCAAAATGCTGCTTTTTGATGATATGTAATTATATGAAATCTGCTACATTTACATAGTTCGTCGTCTTTATTTTAGCCTCCAGACGAATTTTATACAGATAAACATGGCGAATCCTTTCCTTCTGCCATGGCTGTCATGAAAGGCTTTGCTTTCTGTAAAACCATCTGGTTAAAAGTCTACGACGTGCAAAAGCCTACCCTCTTAAATGGAGGGCAGGCTTTTTGAATGACTTCTTGCAGCCAGACTATCATAGCACCATGGAAAGTGCCTTAGACCCTCGGCTTTGCGTCTCCATCTTTAGATGGATTTGCCTTTAACTATATTTTTTGCGTTAATACAAAACACACTTAGCAAGTTGCTTTAATGGCATGATTTAACCGTTTACGTGCGCAGAATTATATACTTTAATTTTAAAGTACCGGTTATTCTCCGCACTCGTCGGCATGCTGATGTTCATGACAAATAGAACCCGTCGATTTCAGTTTGCCCTGAAGATAATTGTTGGCTGCTTTTTCAGCGTCCCCAGATGCTCCGACAATTACTTCTATTCCTTTTTCATTAAAAATATCAACGGCACCTCCGCCCATACCACCCGAAATAATTACGTTTACATCCTTATCATAAAGAAAGACGGGAAGAAAGCCGGGTTTGTGTCCCGGATTTGGAACAAATTGTTTATTAATAATCTGCTTGTTCTGCGCTTCGAAAATGGCAAAAGCCTCACAATGTCCAAAATGTTCCGTTACGTTTTTCCCTTCACATGCAACTGCGATTTTCATAGATTTTCTCCTTCTCGATTTTTTACTGAAACTAAATCATTTAAAATTCTTTCCCATATTAACCCAATTGCCTTGCCGGCCGGACTCTCGGGATAAGAGGCGATACTCTGACAATTGTTTACCGCCTTTACAACTGTTTCATCATAGGGGATTCTGCCGACGACCGATACCAATAAACCATTACAATAGCTTTCGATTTCGTTGGCGGTATCGGCATTGACATCAAACTTGTTGATACATACGGCACAGGGAACGCCAAAGTGTTTTGAGGTTTCAATAATGCGCTTCATGTCGTGCATTCCCGAAATGGTCGGTTCTGCGACAATCAGAACAAAATCAACTCCATTAATCGAGGCGATGACAGGGCATCCGATTCCGGGTGATCCATCTATAATGGCAAGATCCGAATCAGAAGCCTCTTGTATCAATTGTTGCTTGACAGCTGTAACCAATTTGCCAGAAGCGCCGCTGCCCATTTTGAGCTGCGCTGTCGAAAACACTCTTTCGTCATTCTTGTAAAGCATCATATCGCCGGATATATGATCCAGCATAGTAATCGCCTGTACAGGGCAGATTTCTAAACAGACGCCGCAGCCTTCACACTCAAATTCACCGATAGAAAAGTCCTTTATCGCGCCAAAACTGCAATTTTCTTCGCACAGGCCACATCGGGTACACTTTTCCTGATCGATCACCGCTTTCCCAAAACCATAATAATCCGTTTTTGCCGGTTCAGATAACTGGGACATAACAAGATGAAGATTAGGGGCATCAACATCACAGTCGGCAAATGCTCTGCCCTTGCTCATTGTTATAAACGCGCTGGCTACAGTGGTTTTCCCCGTGCCACCTTTGCCGCTGAGAATTAAAAGCTGTTTCATTGCAGCGCCTCCTTTGCCACCTTATACAGGAGGTTTCGAAATAGCTCATGATATTGTCCACTTTCGCGCACAGACACAAGTCCTTTGGAGTTAAGCCTGCCCAAATTTTCATCATAAGGAATTTCGGCAAGGATATTGATCTTATTTCCCCTGCAAAACTTTTCGGAAGGATTTTCTCCGGGCAGACATTTGTTGAGGACAACGCCGAACGGCTTGTTAAAGAGCTTCACAAGCTCATAGACCATTCCCAGATTATGAGCTCCGAACAGGGTCGGTTCGGCAACCAAGATACAGTAATCGGCCTCACGAATGCTTTCCATGACGATACATGAACTTCCGGGAGGACAGTCAATCACAACCGTATCCTTTTCCGGAAGCTTTTCCATAAGTTCTTTGATAATTGGCACACCGGATACCTCTCCAGTGTTCAGGCAGCCGGTAAGAACAGTTACATTATCTGAAACTCCCGTCTCAATCGTGCCGATTTCTCTTTGCTTTTTGCTGAGCGCTTTTTCCGGGCAGAAGAGTATACATCCTCCGCAGGAATGACAGACCTCATAAAAAATCATCAGTCTGTCCCGGAGCAAAGCCAGCGCGTTGTACTTACAAAAATCAACACATTTCCGGCAGCCTGTGCATTTGCTCATATCCGCTTCCGGTACTGTAACGGCGACAGATTGCTTTTCCGTTATTTCCGGTTTTAAAAACAGGTGCCCGTTGGGTTCCTCCACATCGCAATCCACATACACCGCTTTATCAGCGGCACAGGCAAGATTGACCGATACGAAGGTTTTTCCTGTTCCGCCTTTGCCACTGAGTACGGCGATTTTCATTCCTTGACACCCCCGTGGTTATGAAGACCCGGGTGAATTTCAGAGAGATGAGAGAGCCCTCCATTCTTAAGTTTTTCAATATTGTCAGTAACGGTGCCATCCTGAGCTTTATACATTGCGACTTTTGCGGCATTCAATACCTGCGCGGCGTTATCTCCGCAGCGGCAAGTGATGATTGCTTCGACTCCATGATCGACAAGCATCTGCGCCGCTTTGATCCCCGCACCGCCTTGGCTTGCCGCGGCGGAATTGTCCAGAAATTCATGGTTCCCAGTTTCCGTATCAAATAACGCATAATACGGAGTGCGCCCGAAAGAAGGGCAGATAGGAGCATCCAGGGATTTGCTTTCAACCGGTGCTGCTAATTTCATAATCATTTCTCCATTTCATTTATTTATTGTTTTCAGCTTTAACGAATCTGCGTTCAATCTCCCGCGCCGCTTCCGCCAAATAATCATTACTGAAGCGTTCAAACTCACCTTTGTCAGCAAGGCTTGCCATGGCTGGGTCAATCGGAATTCTTCCAAGAATATTCAACCCAAGTTCTTTTGCAGTTTCCTGAAGATTGCTTTCCCCGAAAATTTTTATTTCCTTGCCGCAGTCGGGGCATTTCACATAGCTCATATTTTCAACGACACCCAAAACAGGGATATTCATTTGATGTGCCATGTTATATGCCTTTTTCACGATCATGGATACAAGCTCCTGAGGGGACGTGACAATAACGATTCCATCCAGAGGAATAGACTGGAATACGGTAAGCGGCACATCCCCGGTTCCGGGTGGCAGATCGATAAACAGAAAATCGAGATCGCCCCATATGACATCCTTCCAGAACTGTTTGACGGCATTGGCAAGCATCGGCCCTCTCCAGATGACCGGCGCGTCATCCTGAGGAAGTAAAAGGTTGATTGACATGATGCGGATATCATTATGCGTTTTTTCCGGGAAAATTCCTAATTCATTTCCCTGCGCTTTCTGCGTGAGGCCAAACATTTTCGGGATGGACGGTCCTGTAATATCGGCGTCCAAAATTCCCGTATTGTAACCTTTCCTGTTGATCAGGACAGATAGCATAGCAGTGACAAGGGATTTCCCGACGCCGCCTTTGCCGCTGACCACACCAATCACTCTTTTTATCGTGTTCAGCTCATTGGTGGCTTCTAAAAAACTCTTTGGATTCTTTTCGCATCCTTCACAGGATTCCTTACTGCAAGTGCTGTCTGAACAGGCCTTGGTTTTCTCAGGCATGATATCTCAACTCCTAACTAATAAAAATATGTATTTGACACTCAGTCGTAATCTTTCATTATAAACTCATCATCATGAAACAAATCCGCCGCAATTTCAGTCATATTCATTTTTCCCCAATACGATAGTTTTTTATGTTCGCTATAGTATTTCATTGGAATTGGATGGGTTCCGACAACAACGTTTACTTTATATCGACTTTCGATAAATTCCTTAAACTCTTTTATATACGGACAGGGAGGATAACCAACGACAAATCCCGTTGCGAAATGAATTGTTTGGGCACCGTTTTTTATCATTTCTTCCGGCACATACTCAATGTTTCCACCAGGGCAGCCACCGCAGTTTGAATATCCAACCAGTTCAACTTCTTCTTCCGGAGTATAAATCGAAAAAGCACCTACTCGGTCTCTTAATGCTCTCAGACATTTCCCGCCTCCGCAGTTCTGATAGCGAGAGCAAATAATAATTCCTATTTTTTTCATATTTTGCAGTTCCTTAGATGAAATTGATTTTGGAAAAATCGATATTCCCTTCGGCATCCGCAATTCCTACATTAGCATGGACATATTCAATTTTTCCTATAAACATCTCATGAGAACCTGTGACAATGGAATCCACAACCGTACATTCAATATTTACAGGGCAATCCGGAAGGATAGGAGCATTTACTTTTTTCCCCTCCTGAAGCTTAACGTTCATTGCGGCCAGCTTGTCTCCGTCCCGCTTGCTGTGGCTTCCCATGTAATCAAATGTTTCCTCATAATCTTTATCTACAAGATTTACAACGAAACAGCCGGATTCCTTGATCAGCTTGTGAGAGTATCTTGAAGGGACAATACCGACCATGACCATGGGAGGATCGTAGCTGCAATTGCCACAATAGCCTACCGCAAGCACATTGTTTTCACCGTCCAGGCCCCGACAGGAGACGAGAACTTTGGGGGCAGGCTGAAGGCATGATTTCATTTTTGCCTCTTTCTTTTCTGTGACTGCGTTTGTCGTGCTCATAAAAACCTCCTAATTATTTGGCTTCCGCCTTTATAGTGTTCCATACCGGGGAAAAATCTCGTAAACGGGAAATAATCGCTGGCAGCTTTTCAAGTATATAATCAACGTCCTTTTCGGAATTATCTTCATTCAGTGAAAATCTAAGTGAACTATGTGCCAGTTGACTGGAAAGGCCCGTTGCCAGAAGGACGTGCGACGCTTCCTGCGAGCCGGATGAGCATGCAGAGCCGGAAGAGGCGCATATGCCGTTTTGGTCGAGCATCATAACCATGGATTCGCCTTCAACACCTTCGACGGCAAAAGAAGCGATACCGGGAAGTCTGTTTGCCGGATCGCCGGTCAGCCTGATGTGGGGAATTTTTATCACCCCGTTGATCAGCCTGTCTCGCAGGGTGGATACCTTTTTTATATTTTCCTTCATGTTTGATGCGGCTTCTTCCAGCGCTGCTCCAAGGCCAACGATTCCAGCTACGTTTTCCGTGCCGGATCTCAGATTATGCTCCTGACCGCCGCCATGTATCATCGCAGGCAGATTGAGGCCTTTTTTAACATACAGCGCTCCGATGCCCTTTGGCCCCCTGAATTTGTGCCCTGCCAAAGAGAGCATATCGATATTCATTGCGCCAACATTGATCGGAATATGCCCCACCGCCTGTACCGCGTCGGTATGAAAGATAATACCATATTCTTTTGCTAACGCTCCTATTTCGGCTGTTGGTAAAATTGTACCAATTTCATTGTTGGCTGCCATAATTGAAATAAGAGACGTACCGTTTTTTATGAAAGATCGAAGCTTCTCAAGGGATATCTGACCATACATATCCACCCCCAGACGGGTAATCTCATACCCGTGCACTTTCAGTGAATCAAGGGTATGTAGAACGGCGTGATGTTCAATGGCTGTGGAAATAATATGTTTACCATTATTTTGACCGTTCTTAACCGCCGATTTGATTGCCCAGTTGTCGGCTTCCGTTCCGCCGCTCGTAAAGTAGATTTCCTCCGGAAGGGCGCCTATCGCGGACGCGACTTTTTCACGTGCATCCTGAATCGCGCGTTTTGCATTACGTCCAAAGGAATAACCCGATGATGGATTTCCATATTCCGTTGTTAAATAAGGCAGCATTGCTTCAAATGCCGCCCTTGACAACGCAGTCGTGGCTGCGTTGTCCGCATATACCATTTGATTCATTGCTCATTTGCTCCCTGATGTTCAGTCATTTTATTGCGATAGTTTTCAATTGCATTTTTGAGCGCAGTCGCGCCGAGAACAGAGCAATGCAGTTTGTTTTCGGGTAATCCACCGAGGGCTTCTGTTATATCGGCATCCGTTAGCTTCAGCGCCTCTTCCAGAGATTTCCCTTTTACAAGTTCAGTAGTCATACTACTTGTCGCGATAGCCGCAACACAACCAAACACCAGAAAGCTTATATCTTCAATGATATCATCTTTCACTTTGATATAGAGTGTAAGAGAGTCGCCGCAGCTCGGATCGCCGCACGTCCCCTCTGCATCAGCTTCAGGCATGCTTCCGGCGTTTCTTGGGCACATAAAGCGCTCGATTACCTTGTCAGAGAATGATTCGCAGAACATTTCATTACTTCCTTTGCTGTTTGGTTTTTTGCTTGTTTTTAAGTCGGATTATATTACCTCAGACAGGGCCAGCATTGCAATTCCCGTCATGACTCCCGCAACGATAAAGTATTGCCTACATACCAATTTTTCCTTTAAAAAAATTCGTGATAACAATACGGAAAAAACGCTGTATGAAGCAATAAGAGGCGCGACAATAATGGCGTTTCTCGCCATTGCAAAAACATAAAAAAATTGCCCGGCCGTCTCAAAAACAGCAGCGGCACCCCTATCCTTTTCTTTCAACAGGTGAAACTGTTTCTTTGTTACTTTTAAAAAAATAAATGCAATTACTGCACAGATCAAAAACGTAAATTCATAAGCTAAAAGGGCCTCATCTTCACTGATAAGCGACCATTCGTCAAGATAAATGGCATCTGCAAAAGTGCCCAAACCATCGATAACGCAGTATAAAACGGGGAAGACAATCGCAATAAACCCTCGCTGATATTTTTTGACGTTTTCAATCAGGCTCAATGATTCGCCCGAAATGTGTCTTTCAGCCGCCGCAAGCGCTACGATTCCTAACGTAATGATAACGATTGCGCTGATTTCCAAAAAGCTCAGCGTATGAGCAAAAAAAATAAAGATCAAAACGGTGGTAACCGCCCCCGAAGAATTTTGAACGGGAGAGGAAATTGACAATTCGATGTATCGTAGGCCAAAATAACCTATCGCCATCGATAAAATGTACATAAATGAAACAGGAAAGTAGGTCACCAAATAAGCTGGATTAAATGCAGTACCTTTGATCAGCATATAGCCAAAGCCGTGGATTCCCATGACCAAGCCAACCATTATTACCGTTTTGATATGGCTTTCTTGATCATCCGGTACAGCGCCCTTCTTATAAAACAAATCCGCAAAAGCCCATGAAAAAGTCGTCAACAGCGCAAAAATCAACCACATGTGCGATTTCCTTTATTCAGATTTATGGGCTTATGCTCACAATACCTATTGTAGTATTATTACGGGCATATGTCAACAACTAATTGCAAGAAGAAATAGAAAAACCACATCCAAAGAATACTTCAGATATGGCTTTTCGAACCTTACTATATCAGCATTTTAATATGTCATCAATCGCACCTGCCATGTCTCCAGCAGTTTCCACGCCCAAATTTACCTCTGCAGGAATGGCTGCATGCGATATTTTTTGAGCCGCAAGCAGGACAGACGTAGCTGCCTCCGTTGATAGCTTCAAGGTTTTCTAAGCTCTCCAACCACTCCTTCCCGCAGTCGAGACATCTGACAGGACATATATTCTGCGTGAAATTCCCGCCCTCGATATGAATCGTTTTCCCGTTTACCAGGCTGTCGGCAATTTTTTCTCTCGCGGACAATAAGATGCGCTGAAACGTTGGACGGGAGACTTCCATCTTGTCCGCACATTCTCCTTGCTCAAGACCTTCTAGGTCTTTCAGGCGGATAGCTTCCAATTCTTCCAGCTTTAATATATTCTCAGGGATCTCCACGATCTCCTTATCCGACGGAACGAAATAGGCGATAGCCGGAACGTTTTCAATCTTTCTCCATTTTGTAGGTCTGGCCATTATATCACCTCCGCTCTGTGGTACTTAAAGACATAACTGTTCAAATTGACGCCCAATCTACGGGCTATCATAGCGCACTTCGCCTTCAGTAGGAAGAACACCGGTCTTCGGCAATCGGAAAGAGCTTCAAAATTTCCCTGACCTTTGCTGATAACAATATCCGCCCTGTTAAAAACTGATAGAAATTCCGCGCCGCATTCATTCAGAATGGCACCGGGAGCTCCGCAGCCGGTAGTAATAATATCAGCACAGTCACACAAACCAGAATCATATGCATCCTGTAAGGTCGCGTCGTTTATTATAGGTTCGTTTCTAACCGCGTAAGTAATTTCATAACCGGGAAGGTATTCAATCAGCACCCGGTCAAAGACAGTTTCTCCTGCGTTATCTCCGATGATCAGAATGCTTTTCGCCGACTTAAGTTCTTCTTCGAAAATGTCGAGATCACAGGTTGAAAACTCTTTTGCGAGCTCATTTTCAAGACAATCCGTGAAATTCAGGCTGTTATAAATCGCCGAATCAATAATATTGCCCGTGGCCGCCGTTTTCAGTGCCCAATACAGTTTGCCCTGCTTATTTCTGACAAATTCTCGGAGCAGAGGAGAGGCTTCCTTCGCGGCTTTTATATCTCGTTCTTTAACCGCTTTATATGGATCGGATATGCCGGTCAGACGCTTCACGACTTGATGCATATCTTTTACGATATCGGGAGAGCTTTGATATCTTTTGTAATTTGCAAGAATCATTAAAGCTTCATCCATAATCTTTGCCTGAGATTCAGCCTTGTCGGTTGCCATTCTCGAGGCTTCAAGCACCTGCCTTAATACACATGGCAGACAGTCCAAAAACAATTCCATTTTCTATTTAATGTGAATAATCAATAATCTTCACAGTGTCTCCTAATCTTTTAATAAGGGCATCTTTAATAGCCTGCGCGTGAGGACATGGAAAACCTATTGGATTTCCGCGCGTTATGCAGGAACACAGTACAATGGTATCCGCACCTCGCTTAACCATTTCCGCCGCTCTTGTTACGGTTTTTTTGCCTGGGCACCCTCCGCATGTACTGAAACCGATTACTTCAATCTCACCCTCGATGCCCTCAAACGCACATTTCTTTTCCTTCATCACTTTGAAATCCGTTGTACCGGGGCACATATCCTCTGTCTGCATACATCTGATTAACCCGACTTTCATAAAAGGCCCTCCATGCTAAGGCGACACCGCACAATAGCGGAAGTTGGCAACGTATGGTAAAATAGACATATGAACAAACAACTATCATTATCGGCACTGACCGATGAACTGGGGCAGGCCAAAACACGAAAAAAGGAATTTCTGGAGCAGATGGACGCACTCATTCCATGGAACGAGTGGATAGGGATCATACAGCCGTACTATTACAAAGGAGAGACCGGCAACAAACCCTTTCCGCTTGAAACTATGCTGCGGATTCATATGCTTCAAAATCTATACGACCTGTCGGACATGGGCACCAAATACGAAGTGATTGACAGCCGCGCCTTTTCGGAGTTCTGCGGTGTGGAATCGAGCAATCAAGTGCCGGATGGCGATACGATTGGCCGGTTTCGTGCCCTGCTGGTGGAGCATGGTCTTCAGGAGCGGTTATTTGCCCACGTGCTGGCGCTTCTACACGCGCGTGGCCTGATCCTCCAAAAAGGCACCATTGTGGATTCTACCATCATAGCCGCGCCGCCCTCAACAAAAAACCGTGAGAAGAAACGCGACCCAGATGCTTGCCAGACGAAGAAGGGCAACACTTGGCATTTTGGTTACAAGGCTCATATCGGGGTGGATCAAGACACAGGGCTGGTGCATCATCTGGAGGTGACGGCAGCCAATGTGCACGATGTAACAGTGACTTCCAAACTGCTCACCGGTGAAGAAATGAATGTCTACGGCGATTCCGGGTATCTTGGCGCTGAAAAACGTGAAGAGACTGTAACACATAACAAGGACGGCAGGAAAATCCACTATAAAATCAATCGCAGGCCTTCCCAAAGTAAAAACAATTCCGTGCGTTCACAGGGGCAAATCAAGCGGAGAGAGCACGAAAAATCCTCTGTTCGGGCCAAGGTCGAGCATGTTTTCGGTGTTGTAAAGGGACTTTTCGGTTATCGCAAGACTCGATACAAAGGCCGACGAAAACAGAACGCAAAACTTCATATGATGTTTGCACTGGCGAACCTGTATCTGGCTGACAAGCGCTGCTTGACTGCCTGATTCAGTGCGCCTGTGCATTCAAAAGCTAGGGTATCCTTGCACTGTTCGTAATTGTCAGTGGGCAACGCAGGTGTATCCTTTGCGTTATACGGTGTTGCCCTAACTATTCTAAAGCTATTTTATAGAGATAATTAGTACAAGTCAACAAGATCCCGTGATGGGAAAACTATATCAAACGCGCGTACGCTCTCTTTTCCCGTGTTCTAGGCATGGCTTTTGTACTGATTATCTGAAGACTGTCCAATATGTCTTGGACTTGATCTCCCGGGAACCCGGCAAGAAGGTTTTCGTCGGGAATGTTGGTAGCGTTTCTGCATCCGTAACAACCCAGACTGACATTGAGCTTCTGCTTCAAAAACGGAACAACTGTTGTATCAACACAGGTGCCGTTTGAAATACTGGAAGAAAATTCAAGTCTGCCGCCGGTTTGATGAATAGTTGCAAGCGCCAACCACATCAGATGCTCAGGCACAGTTTCTAATACAATAATGTCAGGATCAAAATCGACTTCCGGTAAAGGAGCCAGCGCAATCCCAGAAAACTGCTTATATTCAAAACGCGGCATCAACTCCATGGTCTTTTGCGCGCCTTCCTTTTGAAAGCTGCCCAACTGAGACAGGAACTCGCCGTTCATAAGCTTCTCCGGAACAGGAATAAACCCCAGTGCCGAGGCACCGTTTGCGCACGCAACATTATCCGCTGTAGCCAGAAGCTTGTTTCCTTCCCGGGCTTTCATAATAAACTGGCAAAAAGTATATTTGTTTTCGCTATTATAGCCGGATACAGATGTATTATCTTGAAGCAGCTTCAAACCGACCGCTTCGTTTTTAAGGCTCAATAAGTCTTTTAGCCCATCTGATATAACCTTGTAGTCCATGAATCCAAATCTCCTTTAACGTATTACTTGTGAATATTCCGTTTATAGAATTTTTTGCCCTCATATGTATACTCTATCAAACTGCCCCGATCGAGAAGCTCCGAAATGACTGATCGATTCGCGTTTCTCTTTTCAAGTAAGTTTTCGATAATATCCTCACGAATCGGGTGGACCGACGCGATACTTATAATATCATCCGCAATATCCTCGGTAAAGAAAAAGCCTTCCTCTGTTTCGTCGCCCGTTATGCATTCCACATCTGTTCCGGATACTCCCCGAATAGTAGCGGCTGCTTTTCTCAGGTTTTCGGCAGACGCTCTCCTGACGCTTGATTCCGCAGGGGGACGGGTGGGGACAAGAAGGTATGCTTTTTGAGGCTGCACCAATGCTATCTGCTCCGCAATTTTTTTAATACAGGTTTCATGATCGTTTATTCCTTCCACCAACATCGTTTCGGTTACAAGCGTTCCGTGAAATGCTTTGGAAAACTCGATGATACCGTTCAGAATATCCTGATGCTTCAGCATTCCGTGTGGCCTGTCAATTTTATGCCAGGTTGTCTCTTCGGCAGCGTCGATGCTGACGGATACCCAGTCCGCGCCCATCAGGTCTTCCTTGACGTCATCCATCCACAAAAGCGAAGCGTTCGTTATAACGGCTATTTTTGTGTTATAGGGTTTCAGAAGCTCAATCGTCTTTCCCAGGTTCATATCCAGTGTAGGTTCGCCGTCCGGGACAAAGGAGAAATAATCGGCGTGTTTATTTTCCGTTTCAAGCTGCTTCAGCTTGATCTCAGCCTCGCGGCAAATGTCTTCCGGTTTATAAAACGCTTGCCTTTTCACCTGCATTCGGTTTGTCCTGCCAAGCTGGCAATAGACGCAGGAATAGGAACAAATTTTCGGTGGAATATTGTTTATGCCGATGCTTTGTCCCAGCCGCCTTGACGGTACTGGCCCGTATACGATCATTTGTATATAACCTCCGATCCCAAATCATTCTGATTGATAATGGAGTCCGGTATCACCTTATCGATAAACAAAATACCGTCCAGATGATCGAGCTCGTGGCAAAAGGCGCGGGCTAAAAGACCAAGCCCCTCCATTTCTATCGATTCGCCTTGTTCGTTCAATGCGTGAACAATGACCCGTTCAGGGCGCTTAACTCTTCCGTAGATCCCCGGAATGCTGAGGCAGCCTTCAAGCTCCTGCTGTTCGCCGGAGGCTTCAATGATAACGGGATTGATAAGCTTAAGAAGCCCTGTTCCGTCGTCGATTACAACAACTCGCCTCAATATACCAACCTGCACAGCCGCTAGACCGGCTCCGTTTGCAGCATACATCGTTTCCGACATATCTTCAAGTAATATCAATGTTCTGCCGTTTATTATATCAACTTTTCTTGATTTCTTTTTTAATACATCATCGCCCGGATGACGCATGATATTTCGCAAAGCCATATTTTGCCTCCTGATTTATTTATGGGGAAAAGGCGCATAGCGGTGCCTTTTCCCCATAACGCATGGATAGCCAGAGGTTATTCGGCTTCTTCGTTCATGCTGGAAAGCCGCTTCTTTACCTGTTGAAGCTGGTTTTCCAGAAGCTCAGCCTGATTGCTTAAAAATGTTTTCTCATCGAATGCGGCTGTGTTTGCTCCCGTGTATGCGGGATATCCATATCGTGCCCATCCAGGCATTCCGGTCGCACGGAACATATTTCTATGTCCGCGCCCACGTCCAAGTCCGCATCCAAATCCTCCTGCAAATCCTACCGGATTTGTATAACCCGGCTCCGCAAAGCCGTTGCAATAGCCCGCTCCACGTCCTGTCATAGGGCCCATCCCCATCGGGCCCGTTCTGTCTCCTCTTGGCATAAATAATACTCCTTTCGTACGTTCCATAATTTTTTGCTTCATCCTGTTGCGGTTTGCCTATTTGATTATTTCACCGTATCGTCACGATGCTTTCCCTGATGTTCGCAGGTAATTTTCGGGTCATACAACAAAGTCCCGTCCAGTAGAGCCTGTACAGCGGTATCCGCGCTGCCGGTTACGTTGCTATACAGCGTAATCTTTGCCTCGCGCAGGGCACGCTTTGCTCCGTCGCCCAGCGTACCGCAGATCAAAGTGTCCACGTGGATTTTTTTCAAAATATCTGCCAGTGCGCCGTGACTGCTACCGTTGGTGTTGATCAGTGTCCGAATGGTCACTTTGCCGTTTTCCAAATCGTAGATCTGAAAACGGGTTGAATGCCCGAAATGTTGAAATATTTGGCCGTCCTGATACGGTACTGCAATCCGCGTCATCTGCAGTTTCGTTTCTGGCATGTGCTCTACCTCTCCCTATATTAAAAATCTTGCTCAATGATTGAAGCTATAGTTCCAAATTTTCGGTTGCAGCCTTAATGAATTCAATCTTGTTATGGTTTCTATTGAGTGGATTTGTCAGTATCCATCAAGATAAGTCATTAATATTTCTCTACCGGAGGTTATTTGGTTTCTTCGTTCAGACTGGAAAGCCGCTTTTTTACCTGCTGAAGCTGACTCTCCGGGGACTCTGCCTGATTGCTTAAGTATGTTTTCTCATCGAATGCGGCTGTGTTTGTTCCTGTGGGATAGCCATAGCGTGCCCACCCCGGCACGCCGGTCGCGTAGAACGTCCTGCGAAATCCACGTCCGAATCCGCAACCAAATCCTCCCGTGAATTGAGCCGAATTCTCAAAGCCCAACACCGCTAAACCGTTGCAATAACCTGCTCCGCGTCCTGTCATGGGGCCCATAGGTCCTGTTCTGTCTCCTCTTCGAATAAACAATACTCCTTCCGTGTTTCATTCGTTTCTTGATTTACTGAATCCTGTTACGGTTTACCCATTGGTATGCGAGGTATGCGCAGCCGGGAATCAGCCATGCAACCGCCCACAGCTTTCGTCTGTATCCGTGCCCACGGCCAAAACGTGAACCCTGTCCCACCAAATTTAAATATCCGGGAAATCTGAAGCCTGCGCAAAAACCCACTCCATGCCCTGTCATGGGACCCAGCCCTGAAGGTCCTGTCCCGTCTCCTTTTGGCATTGCCACGCCTCCTCAATCTTTCGTAACTTTCGATTATTCCGCCTCAGATTCCTAAGTCAAAGGCAGTTCAGATGCTCATCAATTTTGCTTATGCTTTCAGGACTGATGATGTGTTCGATCTGGCAAGCGTCCTCGGCCGCCGTAGCGGCATCTACGTTTAAAACTCTAACTAAAAACGTCTTTAGCAGGTTGTAGCGCCTTTTTACAATTGCGGCTTCTTCAAGTCCCTTTTCTGTCAAAGTAACGGCTCCATATTTCTCCTTGACAACATATCCTTCATCCCTTAGCCTCTTCATCATACAACTGACGCTGGCTTTGGTAATCCCCAGAACCTCGGCAACGTCGCTTGAGCGCACTTCCTCGCCGCCGGACAATTCAAGCAAAACTTTTAAATAGTTTTCCTTGCTGGGAGTGATACTTTTACTAAGGACATCGCTTTTCATGGTGGCTAAGAACCTCTGATGAGGGGAGATCCGCATTGTGGGCATTTCAGAGAAGTACAGGGGACTCCCGCTGCATGGATTACTTTCTCACCGCATTTTGGGCAAATACAATATCCCGCTGGACCCACATTGATTCCTCCGCGCTGTCCTCGGCGTCCCGCTTTTCCCGCCACAGGCCCCAAACCGAACGGTCCCGTTCCGTCTTTTCCTGGCATAGTAAGCACCTCCGATTAAAAATTCATATACCGATTGCTTCCACAGGACATTCACTGACACATGCTCCGCACTTAATGCAGTCGCCGCTTACTTTCGCCTTGCCGACTTTGACTTTTATTGGCTCCCATCGGACAAGCACTTTCACAGCTTCCGCAGCCAACGCATTTTTCTTCGTTTACCTTTGCGGCCATAAAACCATCTCCTTAATTTTTCTGACCGGTCATGATTAGTTATTGGCTTATGCCCATAACTATGATAACTCTGTTATGGGCATATGTCAATAACTATTTTATAAAAAAGGAGAAAGCATTATATACGCCTTCTCCCATGTGATACATAATTAAGATTTGCAAAGTATTAAGTGTAGTTTGGATAGTAAATTCAATTAGTAGTGGTAAGGTTGGGGGAGTTGAACACACATTGGCTTTTGCGTTATGATTTTCACTGCAGAGGCAGGCGGACTGACGCCCGACAGGAAGGAAATTAGAAAACCATCGAAAAGGCTTGCCGACAGGCGGTGCGGGTTCAACTTCCCCAACTTTTAGAATTTTTTAGCCATTCTCACGGGTACGGGATTTAATTTCGCCGGTAATGCGGGCGATAAAGTTCTCTACGGACATGGCACCCATATCGCCGCCGGAGCGGGTGCGGACGGAAACGCTGCTCGCCTCGGCTTCCTTGTCGCCGATTACGAGCATATAAGGGATTTTTTGGCTCTGTGCTTCGCGGATCTTGTAGCCGATCTTTTCATTGCGCAGGTCCGTCTCAACGCGCACGCCGCATTCGTCGAGCTTTTTTGCAAGCTTCTTGGAATATTCGGCCGAGCGGTCAGTAATCGGCATAATTTTGGCCTGTACCGGCGACAGCCACACCGGAAATGCCCCGGCGAAATGTTCTGTGATGATTCCTATAAAGCGCTCAATGGAGCCGAACACCACGCGGTGGATCATCACGGGCCGGTGCTTTTCGCCGTCCTGGGCGGTATATTCCAATTCAAAGCGTTCGGGAAGCTGCATGTCCAGTTGGATAGTGCCGCACTGCCAGGTACGTCCCAGGCTGTCCCGGAGATGGAAATCCAGTTTGGGACCATAGAACGCGCCGTCGCCCTCGTTGACAACGAAGTTCTTACCCATCTCGGCAATGGCTTCCCCCAGAGTATTCTGAGCGAATTTCCAGTCTTTTTCGTCGCCCATATGATCCTCCGGCATGGTGGAAAGCTCGATCTGGTAGGGCAAGCCAAACAGGCTGTATACCTCGTCAAAGAGTTTTACCACGCCTTTGATCTCGTCTTTCATCTGGTCCCAGGTCATAAATATATGGGCGTCGTCCTGGGTGAAGCAGCGCACCCGGAACAGACCGTGCAGCGCACCGGAGAGCTCATGGCGGTGGACAAGCCCCAGCTCACCTACGCGCAGGGGCAGGTCGCGATAGGAGTGCGGTTCAGACTTGTATACCAGCATGCCGCCTGGGCAGTTCATCGGCTTTATCGCATAATCTTCTCCGTCGATCACAGTGGTATACATATTCTGCTTGTAATGGTACCAGTGCCCCGAGGTCTCCCAGAGCTTGCGGTTCAGTATCATCGGGGTGGAAACCTCAACATATCCGTACCGCTTGTGAACCTCCCGCCAGTAATCGATCAGCGTGTTTTTCAGGATCATGCCCTTTGGCAGGAAGAATGGGAAGCCCGGGCCCTCGTCCGTGAGCATAAACAGTCCCAGTTCCTTGCCGAGCTTGCGGTGGTCGCGGCGCTTGGCTTCCTCGATGCGGGCAAGGTACTCATCCAGCTCCTCCTTCTTAGGGAAAGCAATGCCATAAATGCGCTGGAGAGTTTCTCGGTTGGAGTCGCCGCGCCAGTAGGCGGCGTTGCAGGCTAGGAGCTTGATGGCGTTGCCCTTGACGCGGCCGGTGGAATCAAGATGCGGTCCGGCGCAGAGATCGGTAAATTCGCCCTGCTTGTAAAAGCTGATGGCCGCATCCTCCGGCAGGTCATTAATGAGCTCGACCTTGAAGGGTTCGTCCTTCATAAATTTCAGTGCCTCGGCTCTTGACAGCTCAAAACGCTCGATTTTGAGCTTTTCCTTGCAGATCTTGCGCATCTCCTCCTCGATCTTTGCCATGTGGTCGGGGGTAAATGTGAATGGCGCGTACAGGTCATAATACCAGCCCTCGTCAATGGAGGGGCCGATGGTGAGCTTCACTTCCGGCCAAAGGCGCTTGATGGCCTGAGCCATGATATGGGAGCAGCTGTGCCAATAGGTCTTTCTGTACTCGGGGTTTTCAAAAGTAAACTTTTTGTCCTCTTCCATGCTTTTCATACCTCTTATCTTAAATTAATTTATAAAAAAGCACCCAATGACGCCGCGAATGGCGTCAAGGGTGCTGTCATAAACACGGTTCCACCTTGAACTTTAACTCATCATGCTTAACGCGCATCGCACGCACGCGCTTACTGCAATTTTCTGCGCGCAAACTCAGGAGCGGTGGCACTGTCCTTCTGCCCTCGGCGCGGCTTGCAGCCTGTGACCACGCTCTCTGTGCTGGGAATTTGGACGCCTTCTCCGTCATTGTCTTTGTTGGCGTTATCGTAGCACTATTATGCGACTTATGCCCATAATTACGATAACTCGGTTGTGGGCATATGTCAATAATATTTTATAAAAAGGAGAAGACAACATATAACGCCTTTTCCCATGTGATACATGATAAGACATGCAAAATACTATGTAGTTTGGGCAATAAATTCAATCAGTAGGGGTAGACATAGGCTTCGTCAGGTTCTTCCGCTGATTCCACTTTATGAGCAACGATAGAGGGAATGGTTTCTCCGTCAAATTCAGTCTCTTCAATCGTACCGCTTACTTTTACCCAGGAATTGGCTTTAAGCTGGGAAGTTTGGTCATATTGGCACAGAAGACCAACAGGCTGCATATCCGCCGCACAGCAAACCATCATCAGCCTTGCAGGTACAAACTCATTGTCCGCAAAATTATCATTTTCCTTAAATACAAAGCCCACAACTTCTATCGGCAATCCTTTATATTGGTCCATATCGGCATATAGCTCGCAAAGACATTCATAATAATTGTCGCTGTTCATTACAATGACGCCGTTTTGCAAAAAGCTACTTTCATCAGATTTTTCATGAGCTGAGTCTTCAACTCCTGACTCAATACTGCTTGCCTCACTGTTACTTTGATCTTCCGTACTTTGCGCAGTTTTAACGGTTTCATTTGAAACGGTGTTTCCGCCGGATAGCTGAACATCTCCGACTGTGCCAGTACTGGAATTAAAAGACTTGGGAGATAAGGTAAAGGCCATAAGAAGGGGAATAGCAAAGAAGACCATCGACAACAAACTCACTTTTTGTTTCTGAGGGTTAAAAAGGTTTCCCATAAGAAGTAAAGCAATGATAACCATAACTACAGCCGCAAAGATAAGATACGGGATAATCCTAGGATGTACATATAGGCTTACGGAACCTGTTACAACAGAATTCAGAAAGAAAAACGCGAACCCAAGCAGCAGGAGAATTTTCAGGGCGACGTTAATATTTAAGTATCGTTTGCTTTTCAATTTCATCGCTTAGCTCCCTTATAAAAGCAAAAAGGCAAAAAAGTACAGAACTACATAATTCAAGACAAAGATAAGCAAAGAGAGCTTAAGAACAAAGCCCGTTTTAAAGCTTGCAAACAGCATAAGTATGTTTTTTACATCCATCATGGGCCCGAATACTAAAAATCCCATAATTGCGCCCATCGATATCTGGTTCATAAAGCTTCTCGCGATAAAAGCATCCGATGTGGAACAGGCGGAAAACAGAAATGCGGCGGTCATCATCAGCAACAGCGAAAGTGCGTTTTGTGCTCCAAGGCTCTTAAAGGCATCATTCGGCGTCAAAACTCTGACAAGACTTGTGAGGGCAGCGCCAATGACCAGATATTTCCCGACACTGAAAAACTCTTCGCCGGCGTGCAGAAAAAGTGCCTTTAGCTTATCAAACATTTTGACCGGTAAATCAGCATCATGATGACCGCAGCAGCAATCGCACACATCGTCAGCGCTGTTTTGAGGCAAAAGAATCGCGGCTTTCGAGCCGCCGGTTATCATCAGAACAAGTCCAACTAGCAGAGCTATGCCAAGGCCGAAACAAACCCGGTACATCGTAACCTCAGGCTGTCCTGGAAAAGCATATAACGTAGATATGATAACGATTGGATTGATGATTGGAGCCGAGAGCATAAATGTAATCGCAATGGCTGGCGACACACCTTTTTTTACCAGTCTTGTCATGACCGGCACGATTGCGCATTCACACACCGGAAAAAATACTCCCGCAAACATAGCGGTAATAAACCCAAGCCCGTATTTCGTTGGGAAAATCTTTACCAGCCATCCGTCCGGAACAAATACATGCAAGGCGGAAGAGATGAGCACGCCAATCAGCATGAATGGAAAAGCCTGCATTAATATGCTTGTAACGATTGTGCTGAATGTACTTATGCCAGACATATCAGGCCAACCTATTGTTTTAAATATTTCATAGGATAGATAAATAACCAATAGTACGGCCATTATAACGACGGGAATGAGAAATGGATCTCTTTTTTTGTTGTCAGGTTCACGCCAAACTTCATCGCTGGACTGCGTCATTTCGTTGTCATTCCTTTTACGCACGTTTACTCCTTATGCGCATATTTCTCCCGGCATTCGGGACAGTAACCATAGATATCCAGTTTGTGCCCTGAAATCGTATAATTTGTTTCTTTCGCAAGGGATTCTTCATAATTACCCAGAGGGCATCGGTTTATTGCCAGAATTTTATTGCATCCCAGACAAATCAAATAATGCTTGTGGACCATACGTTTATACTCATACAGAGTCCTTGAATCCCCCGGGATATTGAGTTTTACAGCAAGATTTTTGTCCGATAATGCCTCAAGGACTCTATATACCGTTGAAAGATTTACCTGTATCTTTCGCTTTTTAAGTTCGAGAAAAACCTGTTCCGCCGAAAGCGGCTGGTCGCTCATTTCCAGAATATCCAATATTTCTGTGCGGTGCTTCGTTGCTTTTAGTCCACTTCGGGCCAAATCATTACTAAGATCTATTTTCTTCGTAATAACCACCCCATTTATTTAAATTCATTTCCCCCCGCAACTCGTTTTCTTGTTAACCGAGTATGGAAAGAGCGCACTATATAAAATATAAAATAGCACATAACCGATAAAATTACTATAGATGCGCCGGAAGCTATATTTAACTCATAAGAAATCCATAACCCGGAAATACAAAAAATGCTGCCAAGCAAAACAGAATATATCATTCGTTTCTTCAGGTTAGAGGTCAGCATCCCCGCAGTCGCGGCAGGCGCCGTGATCAGCGCAAGGACGAGAATAATACCAACGACCCGAATCAGGACTACCACGGTCATCGCAATCAAAATTAAAAGCAAATATTCCAGAAAAGCCGTTCTCACGCCGATGATTGAGGCAAATTCCTCATCAAAAAGATAGGCTTTCCAATCGTGATATAGAGTAACAATAACAAGCGTCACGATACAGGTCAGGGTTATGATCAGATATAGGTCGGCTTTTGTTACCGAAAGGATGCTGCCAAATAGATAAGAACTTAAATCGGGCGGGTATCCAGGCATCAGTGCAATAAAGAGAATTCCTAAAGCCATTCCTAACGACCAGAAAAGGCCGATAATTACGTCGGAACTCGTGCTGCCCTTCCTTTTGATGTAACCTATTCCTATCGCGGCACATATGGAAAAAATAAACGCACCAAGTATGGGTTCAAACCCCATTAAATATCCCAGCCCTACACCACCATAGGCTGTGTGGGCAATACCACCGCTCATCATAACCAGCTTTTTTTCAATCACAATAACCCCTATCATGCCGCAAACAATGCTTGCAAGTATTCCTGATATAAAAGCGTTCTGCAAAAACTGATATTCAAAAAGTGCTTTTATCATGATTTATTTTCCCCCGTGTTCCCTGAGTACCCTGTGCGGCACGCCATGCGCAATTAAATCGACAGGACAACCATACAAACTGTTTACGATGTTTTCTGTAAGCTGCGGTTCGCCATGGTAAATCAGGTGACTGTTAAGACATGCCAGCATGTGGACATGAGAGGAAACCGCAAGAAGATCGTGCGTAACAAGTATAATGGTCATACTTTCATTCAGCTCCGCAAGAAGTGTGTAGATATGATCCCGCGAAGCGGCGTCCACGCTGGCGGTTGGTTCGTCCAGAAGCAAAAGCCTCGGATTTACTGCCAACGCACGCGCAATCAGCATCCTCTGAAATTCTCCGCCGGATAACGCGGAAATCTGGCGATTTTCAAGGCCCTCCAAGCCGACTCGCTTGATTAGCTGATGCGAAAAGTCATGATCTTCTTGCGTATAGTTAAAAAAAGGAGTCAAGCCTTTTTTTAAACGCCCCGTTAAAACTACTTCACCCAAAGTGATTGGGAATCGCTTGTCTAAGGAGGCAAACTGCGGAACATATCCGACTATCGCCCGATTGTTCCCGGGCCTCCCTCCATAGACCTGAACTGTCCCGGAAGATATGGGCACGAGACCAAGAATCGCCTTAAGCAGCGTAGATTTCCCACCGCCGTTAGGCCCTATAATTCCAAGATATTCGCCGTCGGAAACATCGAGACAGACACCTGCAATCGCAGGTGTCTGTCCGTAACATACCGACAGGTTGTCAATATGAACTGCTGGGTTGCTCACTGCATAACCTCCGCCATCAAATCTGCCATGGATTTGAGGTTCTCTATGTAATTAGCGGCCAGCGGTGCAAGCTGCATTGTTTTTCCTCCAATTTCCTCGGCAAACGCAGCGGACTGACTGCTATCAATTTCCTCCTGATAGAAAATCACTTTGATATTTTCTTTCTTTGCCAGATCAACCATGTCCTGCAGGTGCTGCGCCGTCGCCTCTTTCCCGTCCTCTTCTAGGGCATACATGGTCAGACCGTAATCGTCCGCAAAGTAACCGAAGGCCGGGTGATACACGATAAACTTCTTGCTCTGCACACCTTCAAGAGCGGAAGTTATTTGTTTGTCGAGCGCATCCAACTGTTCAATGTAAGCTTCTGCGTTCTTCTCATACGTTTCCTTATTTGCTTCGTCAAGTTCACTCATTTCCTGAGCAATCGTCTCAACCATTACCTTGACTCTTTTGGGAGAAAGCCAAATGTGCGGATCTCTCTCACCGGATTCAAATGTCCTTTCAGGATATACGGCGGAAACGGCATCCTGAAGAGCGACAACTTTCACATTTCCTACGTTAGGCAGGATATTCGCCTCTTCAGTGGGAACTCCTATAGAGAAATATAATGATGCATCGCTGAATTTTTCCATTTCTTCAGCGGTTGGCTCATAATTCTCAGGGCTGTTTCCGGGAGGAACCATGGTAATCACTTCGGCCAAATCTCCACAAACCGCTTCAGCAAAAGTTTGTTCCGGAACGATTGTCACAGCGATGATTGGCTTTTCAGTCGAAGCTTCAGATGAAGAACTGACTGTGGTATCTGATGTTCCGGCTGACGCTGTTGTATTACCAGAACCGTTTGTGCTGCAACCGACAACCCCCGCAAGACTTAAAACAAGCAAGCCGATCAGCACAATATGTTTTAGCTGTTTCATTTTCATCCACCTTTACATAATCGTAGTTGCGAATGCGAACCATTTGCAACTACGATTATAATGGCATTATGAGCATATGTCAACTATAATTTAACAAATAACTGGAAGCTTCACGTGCACGAGCTGGCGGTTTTAATTTAGCATTGACGAAGTTAAAAATTGAGATATAATTGATTTAGCAACCACTAAATCAGATGGAAGAGGGGTATATGGTGGACAGGATGCTCATACTCAAAGCCATAGCCGATGAAACACGGATGAAGATTCTTTCGCTGTTGTTACGTCATAACTATTGCGTCAGAGCATTGGCGAGAAAGCTGGAGCTTTCCGAGGGAGCAGTATCGCAGCATCTGAAGGTACTGCGGGATGCCGGACTTCTGATCGGTGAGAAAAAAGGCTATTTCATGCACTATGATGTGAACCGTGATGTACTTCATGCGCTCGCAGCCGAAATTGAGGGGCTGGCCTCTTTAGAGTGGGAGCTTTGTACCCCGGAAGAAGGCGGATGCCATTCTTCCGAGCAGGAGCATTGTCATCTACAAAAGCAAGATTGCAGTGAAGAAGTCCACGAGGCCTGTCACGGCGCGGATTCCGCGAAAGGAGGAAATTTTCATGAACACTCCGGACATTGTAGCCGTCACGAATCTGAGTAAACACTACGGAACCTTTATCGCGGTAAACGACATCTCCTTTTCCATCCGGCGGGGCGAGATTTTCGGTTTCCTCGGTCCCAATGGCGCGGGAAAAACCACCACGATCAATATGATGATCGGCCTTGCGAGACCTTCCGGCGGTTCCATCCTCATTGACGGGATTGATGCGGTGAAGAACGTCGAAAAGGCACAGTCCATCATGGGCATTGTTCCGGATGAAAGCAATCTCTATGACGAAATGGACGGCTTTGACAACCTTTGTTTTTGCGGCGCGCTCTACGGTATGAGAAAAGCTGCGCGGGAAACACGTGCGAAAGAGCTTTTGGATCAATTTGGCCTGACCCAGGCGGGGAAGCGCCCATTTAAAGCATATTCCAAAGGGATGCGCCGGAAGCTGACCATTGCGGCAGGCATCATTCATAAACCGGAAATGCTTTTTCTGGATGAGCCGACCACAGGAATTGATGTGGAAAGCGCTCGGCAGATCCGTCAGCTTCTGCTGAAACTCAAACAAGAAGGAACGACGGTGTTTATAACCACCCATTATATTGAGGACGCCGAGCGCATCTGCGACAGGATCGCTTTTATCACGGGCGGCAGCATTGTGACAAGCGGCACGGTGTCGGAGTTGATGGACAGCATTTCGCATGGGCATACAATTCTCTTAACCGCCGATACAAACATGGAACCGCTTGCGGGAGAATTGCAGGCACGTTTTAGCGGCTGTACCGTCAAGGCGGAATTGGATCACGTCTTAACCCTTGTTTCCGAAGAACGGATTGCGCTCTCTCCAGTCCTGCAATACCTTGACGGTCAGGGAATCTCCGTTTTTGAGGCCAAGGAGTTGCGGCCTTCTCTGGAAGATGTTTTTGTTAAAGTGACCGGGATTGAGGCCGCAAAGCTAAAAAAAGAAAAGGAGAAAGGGGACGCGGGAAAATGAAAACATGGATTGCCTTTTGGAACATTCTGAAAAAAGATGTTCAAAACTACTATCTTAAACCGCCGAACATCAGCTGGGGCATCATCTTTCCGCTGTCCTGGACATTGATGCAGATGATCCGTTCATCCGGCGGCATGAATCTGTCCGATATCCGGGAGATGCTTCCGGGGCTGATGGCCATGAGCGTATTGTTCGGTACCACCTCCATGCTGGCCGTCACCATCACTTTCGAGCGCAAGGGGCGCTCCTTTGACCGACTGCTGCTTGCCCCGATTCCGCTAAGTACGATGGTGGCCGCCAAGCTGTCCGGTGCTATCCTCTTCGGTCTATTTAACGCTTTTGTCCCTGTCATCTTCGCGGCGTTTTTTGTTGACTTTGCCGGAATCAACTGGGGCACTGTGCTGGTGGCGGTATTTCTGATTGCGGTGACCTCCACACTTTTGGGACTGATGATCGCCGTTTCTGCGAAAGAAGTGTTTGAGGCACAGACATTCTCAAACTTTTTCCGGTTTCCTATGCTGTTCTTATGCGGTTTGTTCCTGCCGATCAGCAGTTTGCCGGTTTTTTTGCGCCCCTTGTCCTACCTGCTGCCGCTGACCTACGGAACCGATTTACTCAGCGGTTCCATTCTCGGTACAAGTATACTGTCGCCTGTACTGTGCATCTTGATATTACTTGCATTTACAGCGGCACTGTTTGCTTTTTGCCGACATAAAATTCAAAGGAAGTGGATTCAATAACTCAATCCCTTCCAATGGCTGGTAAAGCGGGAGCTTTACCGACGTATTTTGGCTTGCAATGGCAATTACATTTAACAGTGATTTGTCGGTAGAAAATCGATGGGTAAAGATGGTGTCACTGGTGTCTGTGTTCGTCACAATAGTGCTGTTATCTACATGGAAAACAGTTATAAACTGTTAAATATATTCAAAAGAATATAAGGCATATATGGAACGAAACGATAAGGCAGTAGGAGCATATGCCGCTGCTCTCACATCGTAACAGGAAATCAAAGGAGGCCGCCGCCCATCACTGTGTATTGGAGCCTATAATAAGAATACTTATGATCCGTTTGGTATGTCTAACTCATATAAAGAAAAAATTGGAATCTTTAATGAAACTGGAAGGTTCTATCTATAAGAATAGGAGTCAACAATGATTAGTGCAGATGATAATCAGATCCCTTCTATGGATCAATGGATAAGTGAAGCAAAAGCGGATACAGATGCCGATAAAGTCGGGATGTATCTCTTTCACAATGGGATTGTGCGAAGTACCGCAAAGTCAAAAGTAAGATATAACGACCATAACGTCGGACCGGTAGTCGGAATGCTGTTTTCCTACGATTCCGAAAAAGTCGCTGCGGCAGTCCGCGCGACTGAAAAGATGGATGGGATACACTTTGTTCGAGCATGGCTCAACAGCGGTATATTAACAGTTGGCGACAGCATTATGTATGTTCTTGTGGGCGGAGATATCAAACCTCATGTTGTTGATGCTTTGCAATATCTCGTTGAAAAGCTGAAAACAGAATGTGTATCTGAAAAAGAATTGTATTAACGATTTCAAGCCGGATTTTTCTGGAAGATTTAAACAAACGCTGTCGGAGTATAATTAAAAGCATTACATATACTAGATTGAACCTAAATGAAAATCCCCACATTAAAATCGAATTTAAGTTAACTGCCGTATATATTACAAACGAGAAAAGGGGTGATGACTGTGACCAATCATGAAATACCCAATAGACTGATCATCGCCTTATCTGCTTCAGCATGCCTACAATCCGGTAAACTGGTTCCCGTGGGGAAATGAAGCCTTTGCGCTTGCAAAGAAGAAAGATAAGCCGATATTTCTTTCTATTGGGTATAGCTGAATTTGGTTCTACTTTGCACCTGTCACTGGTGCCATGGGGAATTGTCGAGGAGGAGTATGCCCGCAGATCAATGCTCCGTAAGACCGATTACCCCTTCATTGTAGCTTAGGTGTGAGCCGCTGTGCAGCATGGATTTCCCATGCCATTTCAGGGTCAAACTCATTGTAGCAAGCAATGCTTGTGGCTATCCATCGCCACAAACGCTTGTTGGTGGCAAGCCCCCAATCCCTCTTTGATCGCACAATAAATTGTGCGGCTGCGCGTCCTGCGGACGCTAAAAGGAGCATGAACATATCGTTCATGCTCCTTCTCTTAGCCCGAATCGCTTTCCCATATAAAACTTCACAATGTCTTCTTAAGTACGTTCCAGTCCGTAGCAACTCGTAATTCCACACCGTCCTCCAGCGCCCTGAAGTGTTGCTTGCCGCAGTGAATTTTGAGCTGTTCCTTCGTTCTTAAATCCATAAAACTGGTGCTGCCCTTTGTCTCAAGAATAAAGTACAGCTTTTCCTCGCCGTTTTTGGTCAGATACACTGCCCAGTCGGGATTGTAGGTGCCGATGGGCGTCTCGATCTTAAAACGGTCGGGAATCTTGAAGAACATCTTCACATCCGGATCATTGTCCAGCGCCACTGCGAACGGGCGCTCTATCGTGTTGCTGTCATAGACAATATAATCATAGACACTGTGCTCCACTTTGACGGCATTGCGGTCTAGGTTTGCGATAAGCTCTGCAGTATCAAAGATTTCCTGTACATAATACTCTTTTCCGTCCAGTTTGATATAACTGATACCATTAATCGCCAGCGCATAGCGGTTATTTTTGATGATCTCAGTTGTCTTTTCCAAAAAGGCTTCCGGGTTGTTCAAAAAGTCGCTGCATCTTCCGCTGCGCACAAGGATTTCATTAATCGTAGCGGGAGTAAGAAGCGTTTCGTCGCTGATGGCCGTTATCACGTCCGGCAGCACCTGATAAGCGTTTTCAATATCGGTCGTGCGCATCTCACGCTCGGTGTGGTAAATACCGGCTTTTTCGATATGAATATCCGCCGTCTGAGAAATGAGTCGTGTCTTGGGAATGGACGGCATTTCCCGCAAAGCCTTCACGCAATTTTCAATCAAGGTGTCGGTATCTATCTCCACCCGATAGGCCGTCTTTTGTTTGATTTTGTTCCATAATTCCAGAAACTCCGGTGAAACCATGACCTGCTTGTTAATCCGCACGACTACATCCTTTGACGCATCGCGGACAGGCGGCTTGCGGTCGGCTTTGGCAATGATGGTTTCGAAGCGTTCGCGTGCGGCTTCATATTTTTGCGGCAGGTCTAGCGTCCCGGCCTTGAGCGCGTTTTTCATAGTATCCTTCATCTTGCCGGTGCTGGTGATATAGCCTTTTTTCTCAAAATGATCCAACAGTTCCTGCGCATCGTCATAGGTAATCTGTTTTTCTTCCGTCACGGTTTGTGTATAAATGGTTCCGGCAAGCGTTTCCGGCGCTACGGTATCCATATGTTCCATAACAGTGGCCACGGCTTCCTTGACTTCGGAGAATTCTGCCGGAAGCACGATTTCTTCAGGCTTCACAGCAGCGTCCACCTTGCCGTCAGCCGCGATTACGCCGCTGGTTTTGAGGACTTCCACAACCTTCTTCGCCTGTTCGGGCGTAATGGCCTTTTCCACCTCGCGCTTATCCTCATAAACCATGCCGGAAAAAAGGTCAAGCTGCAAGACTCCGAACTTGATGCCGGTTTCATCCTCGATCTCCTTCTGGAGTGTGTCGGCAAATTCGGCAAAGCTCTCGTTTGCCATTACGTGGAGGATATTGATATTTCTGTCCTCGATGCGCTCACCGTCCTGATTGACGCACAGGCGCAGGCCGCGCCCGATCTTCTGACGGCAGGTAAACGTGGACTTCTGATCAATCAGCGTACAGACCTGAAACACATTTGGGTTGTCCCAGCCCTCTTTAAGTGCGGAGTGAGAGAAAATAAAACGAAGCGGACAATCAAAAGACAACAGCCATTCCTTGTCGCGCATGATCGTATTATAAGTGTCATAATCGGCAAGGCTGTCGCCTTTCGTATCCTTGTAGCGGCCTTTCTTGTCCTGTGAGAAATAGCCATTATGTATCGCCGACACATCGGATGTGAATCGTTCCCGGAGCGGCGCGTATTTCGGTTTAGCTATAAGCTCGGCATAGCATTCCTCGAACATCTTTGCGTAAATGCCCTTGCTGCTGTCCTCGTGGCGGTACTTGTCCACCTTGTCGATGAAAAACAGCGACAGCACCTTGATTCCCTTACCGGTATATCGAAGCTCCTTATCCAGATGTGCCTCAATCGTCCGGCGGATCTGCGCGCGTTTGACGATGTTCTCATCCACGTCGCCGATGGCTTTACCGAGTTTTACTTCCTCTGTGTTCCCAAACTCGATATGCTCATATTCCGGCGTACAGTCGATTCCGGCTACAGAATAGCCCTCATATAAATCGCGTTCGCCGGAAAGCAAGAAGAGGTCGTCGCCGGGCTTGACGGTAACGGTCTTACGCGAAACTGTGTCGTTCTTGCTCTTAACATCAATTTCGACCTTGGCGCGGAAGCCCTTATCGTTCGACACCGAGAGAAGCCGAACATACGGTTCGTTGAACCCCCCGGATACCTGATTGGAGGACACAGAAATTTGCTTGACTAATCCCATCTGATAGGCGTCCACCGGTGTCAGGCGATAAAGCAGATTAATCTTCTCCCGGTGCGTTGCGGAATAGCGCAACACGCACAGCGGATTCAGAGAGGCAATGGCGTCCTTTGCCTTCGGCGTGTTGTCCACGCTCTGCGGCTCGTCAATGATGACAATGGGGTACGTGTCCTGTATGTAGCGCATAGCGGTTTCGCCATTGAGCTTGTCCTGTACCTGATTGATGACGTTCTCGGCTTTTTTAAAAGCGTCGATGTTGATGATCATAATCTCGATGTTCGCGCTGGTGGCGAACTGCCGAACATCGGATAGCTTGGCAGAGTTATATATGAAAAAGCGGCACGGTACGTTATCGTATTGCAGGCCGAAATGCTCCCTTGTGATTTCAAAAGACTTATACACGCCCTCGCGGATCGCAACGGACGGAACAACGATGATGAACTTCGTAAAGCCGTACTTCCGGTTAAGCTCGAAGATCGTCTTGGTATAGACGTAGGTCTTGCCCGTGCCGGTCTCCATCTCGATACAGAGCTGGCGGCGTGACGCTGCACCCGATTCGTCTTTGGCGGTTGTATCCAATAAAGTCAGTGGCAGGTTATTGCGTTTCTGAATCGTTTGCATATTGTCGTTCAGCGTTTTCCCATCAATATACAGCGCGTTGCCAATCCCGAAGTCGTTAAATATAGATGTTTGTTTTCCTTCGACCACGGAAAAAGTGCTGCGCGTTTTCTCCTGCCCGGCGAACAGATCGACTACAGAGTTTACCGCGTCGGTCTGGAAGTCCTGATTTTTGAATTTAAGCTTCATGCATTTTACCCCCGGTTCCTCTATCTCGAAACTGCGACAGAGCTTCATTCAACGCTAATCCCATCGACAACCTTTTTCTGGATTCTACATTTACCAATTGATTGCCAGAATCTAATGTGTAGTAATGCTTATCTGCCTCCTGTAAATACTCTGATATTAAACTGGGGTTATCCAGTACATATGCCTCAAATAATATCCTCTCAGTATCGTTATCAAAATACAGGATGACCTCATCATATTTGTGCTTTGCCCACACCTGCTCCGAGTTATCTTCATTAAATAAGAACTGTTGTAATTGATAGGCAAAACTGTTTTTCAAATAATACTTGTAAATATAAAGAGAATTCATATGTTCGTCCTTGCCCAGAAAACTCCAAGTAGGAACGGGTGTCGTATAGCGGCCGCTGTCCAACGATATAAGTTGAAATCTGTCCAACACCGTTATATTGAACATAACTTTTATGTTGCTATATAAAAAGTGAGAATTCGTCTGGGAATAAACATAGAATTCTCCTGCTAAACGTTCATCTTCTTCATCTTCCTGATATAGCAGCTGGAAATCCGGTTTATATGTATTGTAATAACCTTCTTCGCTTGAAACCCATTCAAGTTTGTTTGCCAGCCTTTGCTTTATTTGTTCCAATGGCGGCATGGTTAATCCTAGCCGCTTCTTCCAAAGCATTTCAATATCCGGCATAGGAGCATATTGGTTGATCGGCGTATTCTTATCGCCAATACGCATATAAATATATCCTTCACGGATGCTGTTATAATTTGTCGGTTTCTTTTTTATGTAGTAAGGTACATCAAAGGAATTAAAGATTGTCAGTACATCTATTTCTTTATATCCCACTCTAAGTGTATCTACAGCCACCTTTGGAGTATAATCACCGGCAAAGCCAACATTGGCAAGCATATCAAGAAGGTCAGCCTGCTTTTTACGGTTCTCGCCATTAACACCAATTAACTTTTTATCATCAGATACCCCAAAAATGATATAGCAATCGCGGTTATGGACAGTATTTGCAAAGCACAGAATGTCGTGCAAAAGGCGTTCGTTTTCTTTATGCCATTCCTGCTTGAAATCAAATTGGTCATTTTCTTTGCCGCTCTTGAGCGCATTTTCGATTTTCAGTGCTAAATCATAATTCACAAAATGCACCTTCCTATATCAATTTCTTCCTTCTACCTCAGCAAAATAATCGACCATGGTGTTTACCGCATCGGTCTAAAAGTCCTGATTTTTGAATTTAAGTTTCATTCTGATTACTTCGTTCATGATACCATTTACAGGAATACATCCAGCCAAGATTGACGCGCATAATGTATTCATCTTCTTTAGCGTAGTTCCCAATCAGGCTCTTGGAAAACTTGCAACTTGGCAATTGCGCTTCTTTTTTTAGCAATTCAGAGATCGGAAAGAAGGTGTGCCGATAATCGCCGCATTTCTGTAATTCCGGGAAACTCAGCGTTTCTTCCGTATCACATATTAACAGGAAGCCTTTATTTCCACTGAATTTATGCGCACTGTGGATACTCTCGGTAAAACTTGCGATTTTCCCTTCTTCGCGCCGATTGCATGAACGATAAAGGACAGGACGAGTAAACGGCATATAGCTTTTCAAGACCATATCCCAAGTATCGTAATATGATTTTCCTTTTTCAGAAGCATCCGTCAGAATCCAGTTGCCAATAAAAGCTGCGGCTTCTTGAGAGAGTTCCTCACGAGAATCCATAAACGCAATCAAGTTGTTGCTGATTGAAGCTTTTTGTTGCTGACTTAGTTTGTATCTCATATAACTTCCTGCAATGCTATAATCTCAACATGTGTTTATTGCCCACATCATCAAATGTGGTAGCCCAATGCCTCCATTGTGAAAAGCAAAAAGTAAGATACGGCTGTTTCAAAATCCACGTTTTCTTTTTCCATAATATCGTCGATGAGGTTTTCGCTCAACTTGTCAAATTCAACGTCAATAATTGGTTCATCTAGTATTTTCCGATCTCTTTCTGGATCATCATGTCCCCAAAGAGGCAAAGCTATCGAAGCGTATCCGGCTTTAAGTATGCGTTGATGGATAGTCCTATTTATGGAATACTTCACAGATTCTTCTGCTGACAATCCCTTTTCGTCCATCACAATTCTTATCATATCTTGAGCATCAGGAAACTCGGTAAAATCGACGTTTTTCATGGTCACATCTCCCCTTATGTTATATTTTTCTAATCGTTTCGTATAATCGATAATTTCTTTTTTATATCTAAAAATATATTTTCCGTCAAACCAGCATTCTTTTTTGACTTCTCCCTCCTCGTAAAAAATCACGCTTTGATCAGAAGTATCGACAATGCCCCAACGACCATCGTTATTATAGCTAACCACCCAAACGGGCTCTCCATTCATATCATCTAACGCAATTTTTTTGAGTGGGGGATTCTCTTCTTCCGCCTGCGCTTTGACTAATGCTTGGCACGCAAGTTTAAGTGCCGTAATCATATTTTTCTCTTTTTCTATGCTTAATGTGGGGATCACTGCTTTGATGATTTGTTTTGCCCTATGCCATTTTGAGATGGACTTTTTCCCGTTTCGTTTCAGAAGATATTCTTGATGGTGCATTCGTTGTAAGCTTTCATAATCATTCATGTAGGGCAGCCTCCTCAAGCCAATTTCAGCTCAATGCCCTTATCACGGAGGATGTAATAGGCATTCGCCATGGCGGTGTCGTTTACAAAGCTATTGTGGGCTGTTTTCTTCTTCTGGCAAACAGATTAACAACAGCATTTAAAGTATTGATTTGGAAATCCTGATTTTGAATTTAAGTCTTATCCTGTTTACCGCCACAAGTATTATTCCTCACAAGTGCTTTTACCCAATATTTCTTTCTAATATTAGTAAATCCCATATAATTAATATCGTAGTCATCGCTACGAGCCCATTCATATTTTTCTGCAATTTCAGCAAGCATAATTATTTTATAAAGAATAATTCGGTGATTGCCATTACCATCGACCCAATAACGATTCTCTGTTCCTATTTTTGATAATTTTATTGGGCAACTCTGGCTATCGACCGGCATTTTCAGCATGCGAAAATACTTGCCACGTGTTACTTTACCTTGTGTGATATAATATGGAGCTCGTTTTACCCGCATATACGATTGAATGATGCTCTTGTCACCATAATCTTGATAACTCGTACCGATAATATCGCTAAGATATACTTTTCGTTCTGTAAAAGTTTCATTTTTTTGACTTCTACTTTCATAAAAAGCAAAGTATTCATTAAATATCGCCGGAATATTATTTAAATCAACACCTAATGTAGTTAATAGAAAGCCTCTAATGGCCCTCTGATTTTCATCATATGGAATATAAAAGTCGTCGTAAGTCATATCAGACCATTTCATACAATTCTCACTCACACTAGTTTTAGTTCAATGCCCTTATCGCGGAGGATGTAATAGGCATTCGCCATGGCGGTGTCGTTTGCAAAGCTATCACGGGCAATTATAACCTTGGCGGGCGCGTATTCCGTCATCTGCTCCACGTCTTCGGGAAGGACATTCTCGGCGAGGCAGATGAGCAGAATGCAATCATCGCCAACAGAATAGGTGGCCTTTCCATTTATTTTTACCTGGGTAATGGAATAGGTCAATGGGACACCCAATTTCAACATGACTTCGCATGCCATGTCCATATCGGTACGGTCGGTTTTGACGCGGTTGATTATACCGTTCATGCGGTCGTATAGAGTGGGAAGATCATCGTCGGCGATAGGTTTGGAATCCCATGTTTTGAGGTTCGAAGTATCAAGCTTGAACACGCGAAAACCTACATCCACGCTGTTTGGAGCAAGCGTTTTCATATCTAACTTCATTTCACCCTTATATTTTTCGTGAAAATGTCTATCAAAGTGAAATTCGGAAGTATCAACACATGGCTCATCTGACGTGTCAGGTGTGATTTCTTGAGTAATCGTTATCTCATGTGTTGTGTTTTTGGTTTTCGCTCCGGCACGGCGGATACGCTCCTTGCCGATCTCGCAGATGTTTTTATACCCGGCTTTATAAGCTTCGCTCTTTTCGTCACATAGCTCAGGAAGTTGAACCATAATGAACTTGCGATTGCCGCCGTCCTCTGCGTTGAGCTGCATGACGGCATGTGCGGTCGTCGCGGAGCCAGAGAAAAAATCGAGAACAATATCATTATCTTTTGAGGCTAAAGCTATTATTCTCTTAAGGAGTCTGACCGGCTTCGGAAAATCAAAAACTGGGAGTTCAAGAAGGTTTCGCAGTTCTTGTGTAGCCTCTTGATTGTGGCCAACTTCTGAATTGGGCCACCATGTCCAACCAATCTTTCCATTACGTTCGGATAAGTATGTTTTTTGACGAGGAACACCTTTCCCGTCTGCGCCAAACCACAGTCTTCCTTCATTGAGATACTGCCAATAGACGTCTTCAAGGTTTTTCCAGCAACGGCCTTTAGGTGGTGCCACGACTACTCCGCTTGGAGTTGTAATTGAGTACATTTGGTTCGGCCTGTACCCAGGGGCAGTAAAATCGGAAGAAACCCAAGGGCCTTTCGGGTCATTATCTGGATTGCTAAAATTGGCTTTATCTTCATCTGAAAGGGGTAACGGAAAAAGAGCATTGTCAATTGTTGACATATCCTTGCAATACACGAGTACATACTCATGCCCTGTACTAAATGCGGTACGCATATCAGGAGATGTTCTTTTTTGCCAGATAATTTGTGCTACAAAGTTTTCTTCTCCAAATGTTTCGTCGCACAATTTTCGCAAATTGGTTATTTCATTATCATCAATAGATATGAAAATCACACCATCATCCCGCAGGAGGTTCGCGGCAAGGCGGAGACGCGGATATATCATGTTAAGCCAGTTGGTGTGATACCGGCCCATTGTTTCGGGGTTACTTTTGGTTGTTTGCTGCGTGACCTCTTTGTACCGTGCCATGGGGTCGGCAAAATCATCAGTATACACAAAGTCATTACCGGTGTTGTAAGGCGGGTCGATATAGATCATCTTGACTTTGCGGAAATAGGCGGTCTGGAGTAGCTTGAGCACTTCAAGGTTATCGCCCTCTATGTAAAGATTCTGCGTCGTGTTCCAGTTCACGCTTTCCTCGGGGCAGGGGCGCAGCGTCCCCGTCGAACGCTTCTGAGCAAGTTGCAGGCATTCCGATTTGCCCTTCCACTCGAATTTGTATTTTTCAAAGTCGTTGATGATATACTCGCCGCAAAGCGACAGCAGCTTGTCTATATCCAGCTTTCCCTCAGCAAAACACTCAGGGAAAACGGACTTGAGCTTGTCCATGTTCGTGGCCTCAAGATTCATTGAAAGTCCGTCCAATTTATTCATTGTCGCTTCCTCCATTACTGTCATTGCTGATTTGATATTCTAATTTGTACCGTGTAGTATGCGCGAAACGGCGTTTGCATTCTGATGTGACCTCCTTCCCGTCAATCTTGCTGCGCAGCTCTGCAAGACGGGAATGCACCGATCACTTGTCGGTGTCCTCAAATTCACAAATATCATCTAGCGTACAATCAAGCGCTTTGCATATCTTTCCAAGGACGTCCATTGTAACGTTCTCGCCTCGGTTAAGTTTTCGGATTGAAAACGAGCTGATACCGGCCTGTTCCATCAAGGTTTTCTTCTTCATATCTTTATCTATCAGGAGTTTCCACAGTTTTTTATAGCTTGCTTTCATTTTGGCACCTCTCTGTCGGAATGGCAAATAATAACACGGATATTGTAACATGCATCAATGTGTAATACAACAAATAATATATTGTTCGATATATTTCATTGGTGTACAAAACTTATAATAAATGATGAAAACAGCTACCGAGTATCCAGGGCGTGGAATCAGGGCGTGGAATAGCGTGGAATATTCGGTAGCTATTTATATACCGTTAGTTTTAGTATGGCTCCAACACTTTTTTTCCATCTTGCGCTCATCAGTGCCAAGCAGCCGGTCCACATTGGACTTTACGGTCAGCAGTTCCTTCATTTCGTCGCGGGCTTTCCGATAGTCGGTATAGGTATTCTTTTTTTCTGTTAACAGCGTGGCATATTCGGCTTGTAAACTTTTAATGGTGGGGAGTTTTTTTACACCCAGCTCATCAAACGCTTTTTTCGCCGCCTTGTGCAACAGAATATCGCTCTCATGGTCCGAAAGAAATCTTTTGGAGTACCCTGCCTTGCGATAGGCGACATAGGTATCGCGAGTTTTCGCATAATTAATAATCTGCGTTTTTAGAACGGCGATTTCGGCCAGCCGTTTTTCAGCCGTCTTGATCTGTGCGGACAGCTCATTGTACCGGGCGGCAGCAGCCTCCGTTTTAGCGGCCAGCACGCTGTACTCCAGCAGTCCGTGCTCGGTGAGGTAATTCACAGTCTGCGCCATCTGCTTGATGTTGAACACCTTGGCCCAACGCTCATAACCCACGCCCTTTCCGGCACGGAGCTTGGCTTGTATATCCACCAGCAGATTGACTTGTTTCTCCGCAGCAGGGCGGATGATTTTTTTACACGGTTTGTGCGTTTTTTCACCGGCAAGGACGGAGCGTAATTCCGCTTCACCGTAACCGCTGCCAAGGGAATCCAGCCGGATAAAACGCTTCTGATCTTTGCCGCGCAGTGAGGGAACTTTCCCCAGCTTAACTTCATATCCGGATTCCCGTAAGAGCCTCAGGAATGCATCAAAGTCGGCGGGCTTCTGAGCCAAAGCCGTATCTATTGCCACACGCAAAAGCTCCCGATTGGAGGGCTTTGCCTGATCGCCCAGCCACTTGTTATAGCTCTTGCCGTGCCGCTGCGGATTCTCCACGATGGAAAGCCCGTTCTCAATACATAGTGTATCGCTGAGCTGCCGCACGGCCCTGGTACTGCCCCAAAAATTTCGGAATTTCCGTGTACAGTCAAGCGACGTGGAGTTCCAGATAATATGATTATGAATGTGCTTTTTGTCGATATGGGTGCAGACGATAAATGCGTGTTTTCCCTTGGTAAACCGTTGGGCAAGTTCACAGCCGATGCGGTTTGCTTTCTCCGGCGTGACCTCGCCGGGAACAAAAGACTGCCGTAGATGATAGGCGATCACATTGTCCGCGCCGCGTGTTCTGCCGGTGAGTGAGGTATACTGCCGTTTGGAAAAAAGGAACTCGGCGTCTGCTGTGCGGCTGTCACATTCATAGCCGGTGATGAGCCTGCCGCAGTCTGTTTTTTGTGGATTTTCCACGTAGTCAATAATGTCGCTGATTGCCGTGCCAACATCACGGCCCTTGCCGGTATGCAGCGGCATCAGCCGTGTGGTTGCCATTAAATGCGCCTCCTTCCTAAATGCAAACCGGCATGGAAATTAATCTCCCACGCCGGTTTGTATTTGAATTTTCATTTTATAAATTCTTAATGTTTTGATCGGATGTATCAGATACTATAATCGTATATGGCGTGACCTTGCCGGTGTCAGGATGAATCAGAATGACCGCCCGCTTTTTTGCATAAGCGTAGTTTACCGTATAGGCCGTGCCGCCGTTTGGCGTTCCATTGTAAACCGCGAGTACAAAATTGGAATGGTCGATCAGCCAGCGGTTACGCTTATACATGCAGTCTTTTGTATAGTGGCGGCTGATGTAAACAACATCATCGCATTCCGGTAAAATATTAAAGTATCGCTCACGCTGTTCCACAGACCATTTGTTGGCCTGCGTTTCACAGGGCAGCACGGCAATCAGACGCAGATCGGGACGCTGTTCTTTAAGTGCCAATACAATTTCAGCACCCCAAATATCCGTTCCAAGCGCCATCCCTGTAAGGAAGGTATTCACGCCATTATCTATCAGCGTGGCAATCTGTGAAGTCATAATAAGTTTGAGTTTTACACAATCCGGGTGCTGTTCGTCGTATCCAAAATGAAAGCTGCTGGGCCTATGTCCGGTAAATGCACATGTCAATGTATTTTCCATTACTTTTTCCTTTCTGCTTTTAGCCGCATTAGTAATACGATAAATTATAGTTCTACTAATGTGTTTAAGTCAACGATACCATTACATAAACTACTATTGTAAGGTGGTGTTGTTTTGAAAGAGAAAAAGCAATTAAACGTTGAAATTGGCACGCGCATCAAAAGCGCCAGAGAAAAGGCCGGATTAACTCAGGACCGCTTTTCTGAACTCATTGGAATGGGAACAAAGAGTGTCTCTGCTTTGGAGCGGGGGACAGTGGGCGTATCTCTGGCCTCTCTGCAACGAATATGCCAAGTATTGTCTGTCTCCAGCGACGAGATTCTTTTTGAGAGGGATACAAAAGCGAATGACGTGCAGGCATTGACAGCGCGCCTTGCGCGCCTGTCTCCGAAGCAGTTTGAAATTACAAAAGGAATTCTGAATAAACTTTTTGAAGCGTTTTCTATTTTAGACTGATAGAGAAAAAGACGGCTTGCGCATTTTGCAGAGCCGTCTTCCTACTATCCTCGTATAAAATCCCGAAGCGCGTAATTTGCACCTTGAAGTATTCCGAGCAGCCACGCCGCCGCCATTGGGATGCCGAATGGACTGACGAGGAACGCCATCACCAGCACTATGATACCGTTTGTAACCGAGTTGGTAATCATCACCAATATACCAAGGACTCCAAGCACCGTTCCGGCAAGCCCAAGCACGAAAGCGGAGCAGTACAGCAGGCCGGAGCAAATCCAAACGAACAGTGTAAGTACAATCACGACGGGAATGGCAATTATCTTTAATATAATCCTCATGGCTGCATCCTCCTGTTCAAGTTCTGATTTTACGGTACATCGTTTCAGCCTTTTTCGCAAGGATGCGGTTAATAAATTTAGGGGGAGAACAGAGCGCCGTCCTCCCCCTGTGCCTTTACTTGATAGAAGCCAGCGCGGTAAGGAGTTCGTTGGCCACATTCCATAAGCGGTCAAAACTGCCGTGCAGATCATCCATGTCGGTGTCGTAGACGCGCCCTGTTTCGTTGGCTCGTTTCGTGTACTGATTCAGGTTGTTGCTGGTGTAACGCAGAAGCGACACCAGTTCCTTCAGCTCCGGCAGCTCCAGTCTGACCACATAACCGTCGAGCGCCATTTTACGGAGATAAGCCTCCCGGTTCTGCGTACCCAATTTGGACATCTTTTTTGTAATCAACTCCAGTTCCTGTTGCGATACGCGAAAGTTGAGCTGAACGTCTCTTTTCCGCTCTGCCATCGTCAACGCTCCGGAGCATCCCACTTAACGGCGGGTGGTGTATCTGCCTCCTTGATGTTCTCCAGCTTTTTTCGGACGGACGGCTTGCGCTGGCGAAGCGGCTGGTCGCGGTTTTCATCCTTTTGGATGAACGCGAAAAGCCCTTTCCGGTCCTTGAGCGCGGAGAAGGTCAAGGACTTGAACGGCAGCATGGCGAACAGACGATCCTGGTCTTTGGTGGAAGCCCGGATCAGGAAATCTGGCGAGAGCTGCGCAATGAAATGCGTCCCGCTGGGACTGTTCGGCTCACGCTCGGATTGCAGACGCCGGAGCAGCCGTGCGGCCTCCGCCTGAATGTCCTCTTTGGTCACAGGCTGAGTCAGCAGATATTCGCGCCGCACCTGGTTGATGAAAATATCCGTGAGGCCGGGGTTGACGGCATCCACTTCAAACGATGAACGCCGATCCTCCCCAAAATAATTCTTATCTTCAAAGACGTGAATGGTTTTCGCCCAATCTTTGTTATTGTGGGAAATACGTCCGTCGAAATCCTTTCTCTGCACCGTATTTGCCAGCACAAAGAACATCCGCTCATAACCGAACTGATCGGCAACCTGCTTTACGGCCTCTTTTCCGAGGCAATTATCGCGGTAATTGTCCCGGATGGCCGTTTCGATTGCGTTCTTGCAGGCCACGTTTGCCTTGTAGGACGCACGATATTGTTCCAGTTCGTCATGTTCCCGCGCATAGGCGGCGGGATATTTGTATATGGGTATCGTATTCATATGGAACCTCCTGATTTCAAAATCAAGTAATATGTGGTAAAATCTTTAGAGTAAAGCGGGGTGAAAAAATGACATACAGCGATCAGATGTGGCAGGACGCGAAAAAGAAATGCCGGTTGAACAATGAAGATATTGAGCTTGCCAAGCGCCTCGGCCTGAACCCGCGCAGCCTTGTCAAAAACATCCCGAATAAAAGTGAGCCGTGGAAAGCGCCGGTCAGCGTATGGTTGCATGATATAGATGAAAAGCGGCGTAAGAAAACCGAGCAAAAGCAGAAACGCAAGGCCAAAGCCTCCGATACCGGTCCCTGACACGAAAGCTCCGGCACAGAGCGTGAGTTCTGTACCGGAGCTTTTTATTACCGGGCCTCTATTTCGTGCTTTGTTTTCCTTTCCGCCGAACCGCAGACGCAGGGCGCTTTCAGGCTCTCCAGCACGGAGGGCCTTTCGCTTTTAGCCACAACATTTTCAGCCTGCTGCTGTGCCGGGGCCTTACCGTCAATGTCGAGCAGCGCGTTCAGCTCCGCGAGCCGCGCGGACTTTTCCTGAAGCTCCGCTTCCTGCGGGAACGGTTTGCCGATCTCGGCCTTTGCTGCCTCCATCTGAGAACGGAGATTCTCAAGCTGTGAATGCACGTTTTGTATCCGTTCCGGCATTGAGGCGAGAGCATTGTCGATGCGGGTCAGGTTGCCGCGCGCGTCTGTTCCGAGCGTTACCCGGTGGGTCATCTGCCCTTTGAGGGTCAGAACGAACTCCCTTCCGAAGTTCTCAACCGACAGCGACATGGAAAAGCCCCGGTAGCTGCCGATCTCCAGCGGATCGATTCCCTTGACCTCCTTGCAGGCTTCCAGAATGGCGGCACCGGCGTTGTCCTTGTCGGTGAGCGTATCGCCCCGCACCACCATACCGGCAAATCCGTCTTTGGGGTGCGGATGCTCCGCCAGAGTTTTCATATCGGATTCCAGACCGGCAATAAAGCCTTTGTTGCGTTCGATCTGTTCCGGAAAGTATTTGAGAAGATTGTCCTCCAGCCGGTACTGCTGGCTCTGGTGACTTGCTTTGAGCAGGCGCAGCTTTGATACGTCAATGTCCAGGTCCATTTTTTCTTTGATTCTTTCGTCTCCGGCGCACAGAGCTTTGATCTCTGCGTAGGAGAGCGCCGTTTCGTCGATGTCCTCGCAGGACCGGACGGGGCTTTTACTGGTCATGATCTGCGAGATAAATTTCTGTTTATTTTCGATGGTTTGCCAGAGGTAGGCGTCAAAGGTCCCTTCGGTGACGTATCGGAAAATATGTACTTCGGGGTTTCCGTTGCCCTGCCGGATAATACGGCCCGACCTTTGCTCCAAGTCTCCCGGCCGCCAGGGGCAGTCAAGGTCGTGAAGCGCGACGAGCCTGTCCTGAACATTCATACCCGCACCCATCTTGAAGGTGCTGCCCATCAGGACACGCACCTGCCCGGCGCGGACTTTTGCAAAAAGCTCCTTTTTTCGGACCTCCGTGTTGGCGTCGTGAATAAAGGCGATCTGTTCGGCGGGAATGCCCCGCGCAATGAGCTTGACGCGTATATCATCGTAAACCGTGAATTGGACGGCATCTGATTCCGCACCCTGCTCCAGAGTGCCTTCCAGGGTATCTTCCAGCGCGTGAAGCTCCACGCCGTTGATGGTTTTGTCCACAGCTTTCGCGGCCTGTTGGGAAGTATGACCTTTGGGTGTGGAAATATCGCAGAAAACGAGCTGCGTCAGCTTGTCGGCCTCTCCTTTATCCCAAACATGATAAATGTTATTGACGCACATGTTGACCTTGCTGCCGGGGTCGTCGGGAAGCATGGGGTTGATGATGCGCTGATCAAGGCCGAGTTTCCTGCCGTCCGAGGTAATTTTCAGCATGTTGTCCACGGACGGGTCAACCGTACCGGAATGGACTAAGGCGGCGCGTTTGGAAAGCTCCTGCACCATCTCCTTTTGAATATCCGTAGGCTGCGCGACTTCGTTGTGATACACCGGCGTCGGCGTGGGGAGGTCAAGCTGATCGGCTGTCTTGATGTCAGCCGCCTCTTTCCAGAGGGTCATCAGCTCCGGAAGGTTGAAGAATTTAGCGAAGCGCGTCCGCGCACGGTAGCCGGTCCCTTCCGGGGCCAGCTCGATGGCTGTCGTGGTTTCACCGAAGGTGCTGGCCCAACAGTCGAAGTGCGCGAGGCCCTGCTGCTGGAGGGTTCCATGCTGGAGGTATCGCATCATCGTATATAATTCGGTCATTGAGTTCGACACTGGTGTTCCCGTTGCGAACACAACACCACGGCTGTCGGTAATCTCGTCGATATACCGGCATTTCAGGAGCATGTCGCTGGATTTCTGTGCGTCGGAGGTGGAAAGCCCCGCGACGTTGCGCATTTTTGTGTACAGGAACAGATTTTTGTAGTTGTGGGCCTCGTCCACATACAGGCGGTCAACACCGAGCTGTTCAAAGGTCACAACATCATCCTTGCGGGAGGTGTCGTTGAGCTTTTTCAGACGTGTTTCCAGGCCCTTTTTCGTCCGTTCAAGCTGCTTGATCGTAAACCGTTCCGCGCCGCTGTCTTTGAGTTCTTCCAATCCGTCCTCAATCTCCCATATCTGTTCCTGCAAAAGCCGCTCCTGCCTCTCTATCGACACGGGTATCCGTTCAAACTGCGAGTGACCGATAATCACCGCGTCGTAGTCGCCGGTGGCGATCCGCGCGCAGAATTTTTTACGGTTGCGGGTTTCGAAGTCTTTTTTTGTGGCCACAAGGATGTTGGCCGAAGGGTACAGACGCAGGAATTCGGAGGCCCACTGTTCTGTCAGGTGATTCGGCACGGCAAACAGAGACTTTTGGCATAAACCCAACCGCTTGGATTCCATTGCGGCGGCAACCATTTCAAAGGTCTTGCCCGCGCCCACCTCATGGGCGAGAAGGGTGTTGCCGCCGTAGAGAATGTGCGCCACAGCGTTAAGCTGATGCTCCCGCAGCGTGATTTCGGGGTTGATGCCTGAAAATGTAATATGCCGCCCGTCATATTCGCGCGGGCGGCAGGAGTTGAACAGTTCGTTATATTTTTTAGTGAGGGTCTGACGGCGCTCCGGGTCCTTCCATATCCAGTCCTGGAAAGCGTCCTTGATGGCCTGCTGCTTCTGCTGGGCCAGCGTCGTTTCCTTGGAATTGAGGACGCGGCGCTCTTTGCCGTCCGGGTCTGTTACGGTGTCGTAGATCCGCACGTCTCTGAGGTTCAGAGTATCCTCCAAGATGCGGTAGGCATTTGCGCGGTCGGTGCCATAGGTGACGTATGCCGCCACATTGTTGTACCCAACGCTGTTTTTGCCGGTGATATTCCATTCGGCGGTGAATTCCGCATAGTTGACCTGTATATTGTTGCGCAGGTAGGACGGCGGGTTCAAAAGTTCGTACATGAATTCCTGAATATACTCCCTGCCGATCCAGGTCGCGCCGAGGCGCACCTCGATTTCGGAGGCGTCCAAATCTTTCGGCTGGGCAGCTTTCAAAGCTTCAACGTTGGGCTGAAACTCGTCGCTGACCGCGAGGGCGCGCTTCGCTTCCCGCAGCTTTTCCCGGACGTTGCCGGAAAGATATTCGTCGGAGGTCACATAGCATGGGTTTTCATCCGCGCCGACCGGCTCTGGCAGGCGGAAGATCACGCCCCGCAACTCGTCGGCCAGTGTCTCCGGTGTTTTGCCGGTGAGGGAGGCCATGTAGTCCATGTCCACCCGCGCCTTTTCCGCGATGGAGAGTGCCAGGGCTTCCGACGCGGTGTCCACGGCGGTAACGACGCGCTGCTGCTTTATGGTACGTTTGGTGAACATGTCGGCCTTGCGTTCCATGCTGCCATCCTCGTCAATCACTTCCAGGGAGCAGAGCAGGTAATACGAGGAATCCTCCGAGAACGCGAGGCTGTTGCCGCGCGAGTTGATAAGGCCGTATTTCGCGGTAAAATTGTCGTACAGACGGTTTAGCTCCGCCTGTGTCTCACGGATGGTTTCGTCGGCGATGAAGCCGTCAAGCTGCTGACCGATAAGTTTATGTACACAGTCCCGCAGTTCCACCATGCCCCTGACACGCTCTTTGGCGGTATCGTTCAGCTCCGGACGTACCATGCGGGAATTCTCACGGTAATATACCTTGCCATCCACGACCGTATAGGAATAGTTTTTTACATCTGGGTCTGCCGGGATAGAATCGTCGATTTCCTCGTTCTCACCGAGATCGGGCAGTTCCGCTTCTGTGTACTGGCCGTGAATGTACTTGACGGCATCATGAAGCTGGTCGGCAAGCTCCAATCCCTCGATGGGCGCAACGGTGAAATCCTGCCTGCCGTATTGGGTGCTCTCCGAGGTCTGCCTGCCGAGAATCATTTCAGGGTGTTTAATGAAATAACTGTTAATGGCAAAACCGTCCTCGTTCTGGCCGAGATGAACCCAATCAGGTTCAATCTCAATGGGGCGATCGCGTTTTTGCAGGAAGATGATGTCGGACACGACCTCCGTCCCGGCGTTGGCCTTGAAAGCGTTGTTTGGAAGCCGGATAGCCCCCAGCAATTCCGCGCGCCGGGCGATGTAGCGCCGCACCTCAGGCGACTGCTTATCCATTGTATAGCGGCTGGTTATGAACGCGATCACACCGCCCGAACGCACCTGGTCAAGCGTCTTGGCGAAAAAGTAGTCATGGATGGAAAAGCCGAGTTTGTTGTAAGCCCGGTCGTTCACCTGATATTGCCCAAAAGGGACGTTGCCCACGGCAAGGTCAAAAAAGTCGCGCCGGTCGGTGGTTTCAAAGCCCGCCACGGTGATGTCGGAGTCCGGATAAAGCTGTTTGGCAATCCGGCCCGTGATGCTGTCCAGCTCCACGCCGTAGAGCTTGGAAGCGGACATTTCCTCCGGCAGAAGACCGAAAAAGTTGCCGACGCCGCAGGCCGGTTCCAGAATGGTGCCGGTCTGAAAGCCCATTTTGCCGACAGCTTCATATATGGCCTTGATAACGGCGGGGCTGGTGTAGTGGGCGTTCAGCGTGGAGGCCCTCGCCATTTCGTATTCCTCATCGGTCAGGACTTCTTTCAGCTCCGCGTATTCCTTTGACCATGAGGTGTTGTCCGGGTCGAACGCCTGCGGGATACCGCCCCATCCGACATACCGGGAGAGCGTTTCCTGTTCCTCCGGTGTCGCCGTGCGGCCCTCGGCTTCTATGGCTTTCAAAGTCCGAATGGCGGCGATATTGTACCCATACTTGACTTTTGCGCCGCCTTCTCCCAAATGATCGTCGGTAATATGAAAGTTCTCGGCGGCGGGCTGCTCCGGCGTAAACAAATCGGCATTGCGTTCATCCTGACGGATACCGTTTTCAAAGGCGTCGCGGCTGACCGTCTGATGGCTCCACGAATAGGGACCGGTGTCGATGCGCACGTCCTTTTCCCCGACATACCCCACGGTACCGGACAGTTCATGCCCGCCGTAATCCAGAACCGCCTGATCGCCCGCCTGATAGGAGGGCTTACCATCCAGATTCGCAGGTTTCCGCAGGACCGGCTCATGGAAAAAGCCGTCCTGCTCCTGTTCATACAAAGCGCGGAGGATTGGGGCAATTTCCTCCCAGCGGGTGTTCCGCTTGCTACCGTATTTATCGTGGATGTTGATTTCAAACCCTGTAGTCGTAGCAAAAATGTCCGCCGTGTCGCCGGTGGTCAGCTCCATCGTTTCGGAGGTCCCGGCGTAGGTATCGGAAAGACGCTGGGCCACGCGGGTGTTGCCCTCGTTTTCACGGAAATATCCCGCGATATTTTCCTTGTCCTTTTGTTCCAGCAGGCCGGAGGTCAGGGCCTCGCGCAGATCGGCGTCTGTGTGTTCCAAATCCGCAGCCAAAAACTCCGTGATGGGGCCGTTCCGGGAATCCTGCCGCAGCAGGCGCTCAAAGTTTTCACGGCTCTCTGAACGGAAGATGGGATAAATAAGCGCCGGGTCCCGGAGCTGAATGTCGAAGCTGCCGATATTCGTGATCTCGAAAGGGGTATCATCCAGATAAACCGTATCGCCCACTTTGTAGGGCGGTGTGAAAGCGGTGATTTCGGGAACCGCTTGCTGAACTGCCGCCCATTGCTCATCGGAGAGTGTCACGTCCATTTCATGGGAGGCGTCGCCGCTGCCGATGGTGATGGTGTCGCCGGTGCGGGTGATCGGCTGTCCGCTCAGATCGGGCGGTGCGGCCTGCCGCTCAGGTTCCACGCCTAAAACGGTAAAGCGGCCATCGTCCAGATACCCTTCAAAACGGTCACGGAACATATTGACGGGTTCCTGATCCGGAACGGAGGGCATGGTGTAGTAGACGTAGTTATCATCCACGTGGTCAATGACCAGCCGAACAATCGCGTTATCCGCAGATAAAGCATCTACTTGATCTCCCGCGCGATAGGAAACACCGCCCTTGCTTTGATAGACTTCCTTCTGCGCGGCCTGTTCCTCTTGAGCGATACGCTCCGCGTCGGCGGTCACTTGCCGGATGAAAGGATTGTTATTGAGCTTTTCTTCGTCAACCACTTCGCCGTTCACGATGCCGGATTCCGCAAGCCGCTCCCGGATATAGTCGGTGTCGATATTGTCCAGATTATCCTGCTCAATCTCGGTAAAAAACCGGTCCTCTTTTACGAGCTTGGCAAGATGCCGCTGCACCTTTGTCCAGGAAAGCGCCTGGGACTGGTTCACGCCCGGCATGGGGACGGTGAACATGGGATAATCGCCGCCGAACTCCTTTTGAAGCCAAACGGCGGTGTCCTTATCCCGCGCATGGTCGATCATGTACCGTTCCGTGCGCTGTTTGCTCTTTTTATCGCCGTTCCACTTCTGAATGGCGGCGTCGATATTTGCCTGCGTCATTTTGCGTGGAGGCACAGGCGCGGCGGGTTCGATGTTATCCGGCGCGTTGCCGGGGAAGGCCCGCCAGCCGTCCGCGCCGTATTCGGCCTCATGCTCGTCGATGGCGTTTCTGGCTTCGTTGTCGATGGACGGGAGCGAAGATACCCGGCGCTCCCGGCTGTCGGCTTCCATGAGGGAAACGGTCACATCGTACCTATCGCGGAGCTGTTCCACAACCTGTTCAAGCTGGCTTGCCGGAACGCCGCACATGGAGACGCGCCCTGCGTTGGAAATGGGGCGCATAGTCAGGTCGATGTGAAGCAGTTCGGCGGCGGCTTCCGCGTCCTCGCCATACAGCTCGAAAAAGTCGCCCGCCTGATAGAGAATCATATCGTCGGGATGTGCTTGCTTTACCGTTTCATAATCCGCGTAAAAGCTGAAAATATGGCTGACTTTCTCAGGTACAGTGTCCGGTACTGACGCCTGCGGCTCCGGAAAACCGTACCGGGCGATAGGCATGGGAACGCCGCTCTCCAGACCGGCGTAATCCCGTTCCAGTTCCGCGTACTGTGCCTTTTCCTCGGCTGTCAGGTAGCCACCCTCCGCAATCACCGTCCGCAGGCGCTTGTCAATGGCGTTCCATTTGACGGTGGTTTCCTGCTTCGGTTCATACCGCTGAATGGTCATCCCTTTGCCCGTCGAATAATTCACGAAACCCTGAGAATTGTCCAGAAAGGTGTGGCTGTGGCCGAAATAGCCGTATTCCTTTTTCAGATAGGAAACGGCGGCTTTAATGTCCGGCCCGTGCTGATAAAGGGCATAGATGCGCAGTTTGCCGCCTTCATATCCCGTACCGCGCCGCAATTCATCATCAATGTCGGCCTGTGAAACAGCAAAAGCGGAGGGCTTTACGCTCTCCGCTTCGTCGATCCGCTGTATCTGTTCCTGTTCCGATGGGAAAAGGGTTAGCTGTAGATAAGTTCTGCCAGTATCGTTTCCTCGGCCTGGGCTTTCAGGTTGTTCATGAGGCCCACCCATTTCATCGGGTCGGAGGCTTTCAGGCTCTCCGTCACGTCCGCCGACTTCATCAGCTCCGGCATCATCCGGTCCAGCCGCGCCGTCGCCGTCCGCTCGATCTCCAGCAGGTGCGGGTACAGCTTCTCCGACAACAGCAGGCTGTTGTACAGGACCGGACGATGCTCCATCAGATAGTTCTTGCGCATCCTCCCGTATTTCCCGATGCTCCCGGTCGGCTCCGTGATCATCAGGTCCGGAATCAGGTAATCCCCGTTCTTCGTGTAAGTCAGGCTGTTCTCCATGTGTGGCGCTCCTTTCCGCGAGATGTTCGCGTTCGTAATTTTTAATGCTGACTTCGATTTGCTGCAGCACCTTCTGACTTCCTTCGCTGACCGCCGTGCCGAGGGCGGCGACGGTGGAGGGCGTGTTGAAGTCAAAAATGCTCAGAAAGTCCTCATGCTCAAAGTATTCGTCGGGTTCCAGCCCGCAGCGGGACATGAGGGCGTAGGTGATGCTGACGGCGGCGGCGTTTCGGAACTGTACTCCGATGTTGAAATCATCATATTCCTCCAAAAAGCTGTCGTCAACGATGTGGAGAATATCGTACTGATGATCCTGCCAATACTCCTTCGCCATTTGCCCTGCGATCTGCTCCAACTGATCGGAAAGCCCCTTCTCGCCGGAAACTTCGTACTCCCGTTCCAGCGCCGCCGTAACCGCGTCCTCATGCTCCGGGCGGTACTGCCAAAGGAAAGGACGGCGGGAATTCCCCCCGCCGCCCGTGTCGGAAATATCAAAGACGTAGTGAAGCCTCGGCTTGTCGCCGGAGGTGTCAATGAGCGCGATGCCCTTGGAGCCGCGCCGGACATAACGGCGCATTTTTTCATTCCAAACCTCATAATCGGCGCAGGCCGTCGCGTCGGGGCGCTGGGCGTAAATCATGAGTTGCTCGTGGTATGGATATTTGTAGAGCCGGGCAGCGGTTTTCAGAAAATCCGTCCAGCTCGTATGACTGGCGGTGATCTGCGTCGCCGCGTGATCGGCCATCTGTGCCAGAGCCTGCATATTACTCGGCATCTTAAAGTTTCTCCTTTCATCGTCTTGAATAAATGGAAAAAGCGGCCCAAAGGCCGCTTTTTGATATTACCTGTTTGTTGAACCGTGTAAGTTAATCCTATTCCGCTTGCTTATCTTTCCGGTTCATTTTTGGATTGCTCTTTTCGCTTTGCCTTTTCAAGAATTGCGTCAATGTTATCCTCGTTTGCCACATTCGGATTCTGCCGCTCAAATTCCAGAAGCACATCCTTCGATTGGACTTCGGACGCCCTGTATTGCTCGTAGAGTGAAGCATCGGCGGGCTGCTTCAGGACGGATACGATAAAATTTTTCAGTTCTGCGGAAATGCCGTCCCACGATCCGTAAAGATTACATACCGCCTTGTCAATCTGCTCATAGGAAAGCGGCCTGTCCTTGGCGTGGTGTTCGCTGACAATGCCCACGATATCGGAAAGATCGTTTTTATATCGTCTGCCGGACTTGAGCTTCATGGCAATCAGGTATTCGGCCGCAACGGTTCTCACCGTGAGGATACCGGAAAAGGTCTTGTAATAGACGGAAAACTCGGTTAACTTTGGCGTATAGGATTTTGTCCTTGCAAAGTCGGTGTTGAGCCAGCCGTTCGGCAGTCCGTATTTGTCACCCACATGATTGATGGCGTCCTTGATTGCGGAAGATGCCGTAATGATCGCGTCCATGTCATAGGTCATGTCCCGGAAGCCGTAATTGGCCAGAACTGACGCGCCGCCGATCAGGATGATCTCGGCGGGCATATGTTTACCGGCGAGCTTTTTAAATTCCTTTGCCAGTTCTTTCAGATAGAAATCAAGATTTTCCCGTGTGAACGGTACGTTAGATGACATTTCTGACCTCGCTTTCCACAATATTAAAATGTATGAACTCCGGAATGGCGTCACGGAGGCTTTCTGCTTTCCATTTGCCGTCCTTTGTAACAGCGTCGGCCATAACCACGCTCAGAGGAAACAACGGCTCGGCCAGCTTATGGGCGCGGATGTCGTTATACTCCCGGCTGATGGGCAGGCCGTTTTCACGACTGAGATAATCCACCATAGCCAGCAGATACAGGCTTTCGGGATACCATTTATTATCAAAGTATTTTCTGATTTCATCAGATTGCAATGTATGGATAATAAAATCAAGGTCGCCTATGTCCTTTACCTGATGGCAGACGTTACTTTTGAACACGTCGAATGTGCTTCTGTATTCCATCTCCGTTCCTCCTTTCATACCGTTCTCAACAAGTCCCTCCATGGAAACGCCAAGGGGCTTTGCGAGCTTATAGAGCGTTCCCGATGAACATTTTTCAATTTTCGTTTTTCCGCTGCAAATATCGTTGATGGTTGTATAGGGAACGCCGCTGGCCTTAGCCAGCATATATTTTGTCATGCCGCGCCGCGACAGGATTTCCTGGATGCTCATATTTTTCACCTCATTCACATTATATCGGTATACCGTTATATTGTCAATGAGAGGATAGCCGCTTTAGGGGCCTTTTATGCACCGTTTTCCGGATTTTGCATGTCACGCTGTTTTGGGCTTTGCCAAGCATCTGTCCGTATGCTATACTCAATATCATCTTAGTTTCACAGGGAGGATTTACCATGAGCGACGAAAACGAGGCAAAAACGATGGAGGAGGAATACGAGCCGGATAAAGCCAACGTGAAAAAATGGGCGGCGTTTGTTGAATCGGACGCCGCAAATTTCTTCACCGGATATAAGCTGGAGAAGATGACGATTGAGGACGGGAACGGGAACAAGGCGAAGTTCTCAAGAACAAAGGACAACGGAATCAAGGTCGATTACACTTCCTCGGTTCTGCTGTAACTGCTTTTTCCCTGAGCGCAGGAGCCGCACCAGCTTGGTGCGGCTCCTGCTGCGTTATTCAACCTCATCGTCAAAATCAGGGAACAGATCGAGTTTGGCGTATTCGCTGTCGCTCATGTTCCGGAGCTTGACCAGCGCGGAATCGGTCAGGGCCAGAAGCCCCGTTTCCTCCGAGCCGAGATAGCCGCGCATCTGCGTCAGCTCCGCGATCAGGCCCTCCCGCGTTCCAGTGTTGTAAATGCACATGAGGTTGACTTCATCGTTGGTAAACATATCATCTCTCCATTTCCGCGCTCCTGTCGGGCGCTGTTTTTTTGTGTTCCCGGCTGACCGGCTGGTTTCTGAGCTGTTCCACGACGGATTTCTTTTTTTCGTCGCTTTCTCGGCGCGCGGCCTCAGCAAGCTCCAGAAGTGAGATCGGCTGGCCGGATTTTGCCTGCTGCTCCAGCTCCGCGACGGTGGCTTTTGGTCCGTTGTTGATGATGCCGTCCAGCATCCCGTAATCGTCCTCCATCGCCATTTCCGCGTTCTTCAGGTAATTCTCCGGTTTCAGGAAGGCCGGAAGTTCCTGAAAGCCGAAGCTGTCCACGTAATGACAGGATACAGCACCGGCCTGTTTGAGCGCAACGATGTCGCTGACGGACATACTTGGCCTGTGGTAATCGGCGGGATGATCGTTGTTAAATCTGTCCCACAAAGCGGCCAATCTTTCCTCGGTATCTCCTTTATCCGTAAGAGGGGCGGTATAAGCGAGATCATAATTGCCGTGGTCAACGGCGATGCCCTTGGATTCCAGCCAACTCAATGGCTCGAAACGAATGTCCCGCAGCTCGTCGCCGCCCTTCACCTGATAGATGGCGAAAGCGTCCTGAGAGGCATTCAGAAAGTTCTTTTCCCGCTGCTCCTGATGCTTCATCCGGTCATCTAAAGCTGCGGCAAAGTCCCGGCTGTCTTCCCATTCTTCACGGCTCACGGCAAATATGCCGCTGTGGGCCTCAATTTCGTCTGTGTCGAACGCCATGCCCGCGTTGCCGTCCTTGATCATGTAAACGGTAAGGTCCTGTTCAAAGAATTCCAGCGCCCGGTCTTTGGAAAGTGGCAGCAGGTCGCCGTCCAGATACCCGCAGGCTTCCAGATCGGCCACGGTCAGTTTCGAATCCGGCATGGGGTATTCGTCGAGCGTCAGTTCCGGCGCGTCCGGCAGCATATTTGCCGCTGCCTCCGGCGCGGGGGCGGTTTGTGCTTCTGGCTCTGCGTTCGGATGGCCGTCCATGCTCATATGATTTTCACGGAGATATTCCTGAATATCGCGCTCCCGCACGGCGTCAATCTCTCGGAGAATGTCCAGCGATATCTTTTCGGTGCTTTCGGGGGCCAGATTTTCAGCAGAAAGCGCCTGATCGCAGGCGTCGGAAATGGAACCGGCGCTGTCATCGGCAAACCCGTTTGCCGTTTCCCGCAGGCTCTCTTTATCGTAAAGGGTGTAGCCATATCCGTTTTCGTTTTCCTTCACATAGAGATACGCGGCGTTATCCAGCAGATACATCGCCTCGGTTTCCCTCGGCTGGTAGATTTTTTCGATTTCGTCCAGCCGCCGCAGCAGATCATCCGGGGAGCGCGCGCCATCTTTCTTCGCGGCGTTCAAAATATCGTCGCGGACACTCTTTCCGGAGCCGCTTTTCAAATCCTCCACAATGATGGGGATTTCTTCCTCGGCGGGGTGCAGGGGAAACGGTGGCTCCATCACGGAAGCCGTGTACTGATACACGTCCCCGGCGAACTGCTCCAGAACGGGATCATACTCTTTTAAGACCTCGCGGAAGTTCCGGTCAATATCGGTGATGAGGCCGGAGGCGGTCTTGCTGATGGTTTCCAGAGACGCCCGCAGTTCCGTCAATTCTTTACCCTTACTCCAGGTGGCAATATAGCCGAAGCTGTTTTCGCCGGTCTGGATACCGTAATACTGGCAGACGGCAAAAGATACGCTTTCGGCTTCCACTTCCTCGGTGTGCCTGTCCTTTGGCTTTGGCGGTTCGGCGGTTTCGTCGCCCTGGGCGGCGGCAAGGCGGGCTTGTTCGTAGTTATGAAGGGTTGCATGGGTGATTTCGTGGACGGCGGCGGAGACGGTCTGCACCTCGCTCATTCCGGTTCGGATGGCGATACGCTGATCCTTTCCGCTGAAATAACCGTCCATACTTGGTTCCATCGCTTCAAGCTCCATTGGAACGGGAGAAGAACGCCGCAGCGCCTCCATAAAAACCGCATACTGCTTTACGTTCCCGGTGAGATCGTTGGCCAGCGTCGGCAGCGGTTTTCCTTCGGTCTGAGATACGTCGAACACGGAAACCACCTTGTACATGGGAATTTTAACTTCCTTTTCCTCCATGATGATGTTGCCGTCCGCGTCCCGCATGGGGATTTTTGTGTCCGGGTCGAGCTTTTCCTGCTCGATTCTCTTTTTAAACGGTGTGGGGGCGATAATTTTGATGCCCTTTTCGCCCCGCATGACGTTCCGGCTGAACTGATCGCGCCATTTGTTGAACCCGGCGACAAGCGTGGCGTCGGGGTTTTGCATGTAGATAAGCATGGTGTTGTTGACGGAGTATCGGTGGAAACGGGACATAGTGCTCAGGTATTGCATGTAGCGGTCGCTCTGGAACAGGTCTTTAATACCCTGTTCAATGCTGTCGGTGATTTCTTTCAGCCGTTCCTTATTCTTGCTGGTTTCAGCCATAATGATCTCCTTCCATTTGATGATTTTTTAATAAAAAAAGCGCCCCTGCACAGGACCAAAGAGGTCTCGCACAGGGGCGCGGCATAGAAAAAGTAAAGCCGTTTTTCGCGCTTTGAGGGTAATTATATTGCCGCCCACGTTCGGCGCTGAAAAAGCCCTGAAATTACAGGTGTTTTGAACGGTACTTTTTCTACTTCGTACCCCGGTTTCTTGCCGCCCACGCGCGTTTGCTTCGGCGCGCCCGATTCGCGGCACAGGCGTTGCAATACAAGGTGTTGGGATGTTCGGATGCAAAGAGCCGGCCGCAGTCTCGGCAGTGTCTCCGACTGTCTGTCTCCATGACTTCGGCGTACAGCTCTTGTCGGCAGGCAGGACGGCGGCGCAGAAATATTTGCAGAGAATTGAATAGGAAATGAGCTGCGGGCAGATGCAAAAATCATATCCATCGTCCAACAGGAGGCAATTGTCCTCAAAGCAGTTGGCGCACAGGCTTCGGGTGAGCTTCTTGGCTTTGCGGTACTGTTCCTCGTTCATGTGACGTATTTCGGGCACCAACGTTACAATGACGCTCATATGGATTTCCCCTCACCGTTCCGGGCTGCTGCGCCGGAGCGGTTTCCGGGTCTTGACCGGCGCGGGCAGCACTTCCCGGAACGCGCGGATTTCGCCGGATTCATTTTTTACCGGCGTAAAAAGGCGCGGCGTCCGCAGATACATCCCATCCATCCCGGCCCCGCCGAAATACCGGCCCTGCCCATCGCGCTCACTCTCCAACAGTACGGTTCCGGTCGCCAGAATAAAGCCGTCCACGGTTCGCCGATTCATACCAGGCAGGCCCATCGGCACGGCGGTTATTTTGATAGGAATTTCCGGCCCAAGTTGGCTTGATCTGTCCGGCATCATTATTTCATCCCCTTCCGCGCAAGTCGTTCGACTCTTTCCGGTGCAATGGGATTGCCGCGCACGTCGTAGCTGGAAGTTTGGGCGGCGGGGGCAGCCCATCCAAATATGAACCCGCCCATCATAGCGGCCTCTTGCTGCCGGGTGATACCGGCGCGTATATTAAGCCGGTCGGCCAGAATCCTGTTCTGCGTTCCGTCCGGCGTCGAAAGCCCGCACCTTCCATAGCCGGTGCCGCCTTTTTTAATGACAATCAATTTCCCGGTGGGAGGGAGCGTACTGAAGCACATGTCCGGCAAGCGGGGCGGATGTTCCGGTGCGTAAGCTGTACCGCTTCGCTCCATTTTTTCTGCAAACCCGCAGATAGGAAAGACTTCGTTTCCGACTTGCACATGCGTTTCGTCAAGATATTTGCAGGGGTATACCAGCCTTGCGCCGTCCGAATGGGTCAGAACGATATTGCCGCCGTCCGGCACAAAAAATAATATATGGCAGTCACCGTCGGTAAAGCCAATCTTTTTTGCCGTTTCATTCATGCCGCTTCGCCTCCTTGTCGAATTCCAGCCTGAAATTGACGCGCTCCCCGGTGTCCTCCAAAATCACCGTCGCGTCGTAGGTCTTGCCGGTTTTCTCAGAATAGCAGCCGGTGAGCTTCGCGCGTCCGTCCTTCAGAAGCGAGACGGCGACGGATTTTGTCAGCGTCTTTTTTTTGAGGGCAAAGAATTTATTATCCTTCCACAGCCCAAACCGGCAGTCGTTATTTTCGCAGAAGAAACCTTTTTTGCTCTCGGTCACGTCGCTGCCGCAGCGGGGGCATTTGCCGACGATCTCGCGGCCGGAGGGGAACAGTACCTCCGCGCCTTTGACCGGCGTATAGGTTTTTACCAGTTCCCGGAGCATCCCGGCTATGCCGTCCATAAAGGCATTCGGCTCCAGTTCGCCGCGCTCCACCTGTTTGAGTCGGTTTTCCCACTCGGCGGTCAGCAGCGGGGATTGAAGCTGCTTCGGCAGGACGGTGACAAGGGACACGCCTACCTGAGACGGGATGAGACTGACCGTTTTCTTAGCATTTTTCCGCTCTACAAAGCCGGTGGTAACGAGCTTTTCCAGAATGGCCGCGCGGGTGGCGGGGGTGCCTAAACCTTTTCTTTCTGCGTCCTCCGGCATCTCTTTCGCGCCCGCCGTCTCCATCGCGGAAAGGAGAGAGTCCTCCGTGTAGTGCTTGGGGGGTGAGGATTTTCCCTCCTTGACGGCAACGGCGACAACCGAAATACTTTGCCCTTCTTCCAGTTCCGGCAGGGGCTTGTCGGACTGTTCCTGCACGTATGCCTTCCAGCCGGGGACAATAACCGTCTTGCCCTTATCGGTGAAATCATACCCGCCGCAGTCCAGCGTTACAACGGTTTCGGCGTATTGGTGCGGATCGCTGACCGCGCAGAGAAGCTGACGGGAAACCAGCCGCAGGATTTCATGCTCCCCGGCAGGCAGCGCGGAAATATCCGTTTTCTCCGCGCTGAGCGTGGGAACGACGGCGTGATGATCGCTGACCTTCGCGCTGTCGCAGACCTGACCGGCGTTGAGCTTTTCAGGGCGGTCTACACCGCAGATAGCAGCGGCAACAGAGGCCAGCGCCGGGACGGTTGCCTCCATGTCGTTGGTCAGGAACCGGCTGTCGGTACGGGGATAGGTGCAAAGCTTCTTTTCATAGAGCGATTGCAGATAGTCAAGCGTCTGCTGGGCCGTATATCCGAGCAGGCGATTGGCGTCGCGCTGGAGGGTGGTCAGGTCATAAAGGGCAGGGGGCTTTTCGGATTTTTCTTTGCGTTCCACTGCCTTGACGATTGCTGCCTTGCCCTTGCAGGCGGCGGCAACGGCCTCAGCCTCCGGTTTTGCTTTCAGCTTGTCGCCGGTAGCGGTAAAACCGCCGCAATCGAGGTTGACCGTATAAAACGGCTCCGGCTGAAACGCGGAAATCTCCGCTTCACGCTGCACGATGAGCGCCAGTGTCGGGGACATGACACGCCCGACATTCAGGGTGCGGTGATAAAGCACCGAAAACAAGCGTGTCGCGTTGATGCCCACCAGCCAGTCGGCCTTGGACCGGCAGAGCGCAGATTGATGCAGGCCATCGTAGTCCCGGCCCGGTTTCAGGTCGGCAAAGCCCTGACGGATGGCTTCGTCCTCCATGGAGGAAATCCAAAGCCGCTTCATCGGCTTAGCGCAGCCCGCCATGCAGTAGACGGTACGGAAGATCAGTTCACCCTCGCGCCCGGCGTCGCAGGCGTTGATGATTTCGTCCACATCGTCGCGGCGCATCAGGGTACGGAGAATGTCGAACTGTTTCCGTTTGTCTTTCCCTACGGTGAACTGCCAGTTCTCCGGCAGAATGGGAAGGTCTTCATGCCGCCATTTGGCGTATCTTGCATCGTAGGCGTCGGCTTCAGCCATCTCCGCGAGATGGCCCAGGCACCAGGAAACGAGGTAGCCGCCGCCCTCCAGATAGCCGCTGCCGCGCTGCTTCGCGCCGATCACGGCGGCGATGCTTTGGGCAACCGAGGGCTTTTCGCTGATTACAAATTTCAATTCTGTTGTTCTCCTTTCAATATTGATATAGAAAAAGAGCAACCGATTTCTCGATTGCTCTTACACATATTAGCTATAAAAATTTATTTTGCGGGTTCAATGTTCACCATGATAAGCTCCGGTGGGTTGAAAACACGCGGAAGTCTGCTTTTGCTTAGACCACGACTGACGATCATAACGGTATTGCCCAACTCATAGCGCCCGCCTGCATACTTTGGGAAAAAGCCTTGGTTCGGTGCATATAAACCGTTGAGTATTCCTGGAATCCGAATCTGCCCACCATGGGCATGTCCGGCAACAACCAGATCAAAGCCGCTGTCTTGGTATTCCTCTACCAGTTCCGGGCGGTGTGACAACAGAATGGAATAAATATTGTCGCCCGTTTGGGCTTTACAGGCATCAAATTGTTCCTGCCAGCTTTCCGTTTTGTCGTGATCCGTATTGTATGTAGAATCAAAACCGTCCGGATCATCAACGCCACAGAGTCGTATCTTTTGGTCACCGATTTGGACGATTTCCGTATCACCCTCCAAAACTGTTATGCCATATGATCGAATCATGTCCTTGATCGTTTCAACTTCGCCTGACCAATATTCATGATTGCCGGTTACATAGTAACAAGGGTATTCTGCGCCAATTACAGATAAAAGCTCTTCCGTTGCATCATGCGGCCGTTCATCATCCGCTATATCGCCCACAAGAAGGATTAAATCGGGATTTTGCTTTTGGATTGCTTTAATCAGATTTTTTTGTTCCCTCCCATAGGTGGAATCGTGCAAATCGGTTATAACTGCGATCTGTATTGATGACAACATTTTATCAGTGGCTTCCGTATAAGTCCTAACCGTCAACCCCTGCCAAAACGCGGTAACGCAAGACAAAGCTAAGAAAGCTGCGACAATGCCCCATGTAAAATATCTTTTCTTTTGTTTCGTTTTCACTCGTATCACCAAAATTCGCGTTGCATTTCAAATTTAGCCTATGCTGTACTTTAACATACAAATTTCGTCAAAACAAGACGTTGCCATTACCGTTCCGGCGTTTTAACCTTCGGTGTGATGATAAGGTCCCGGTAACAGGTTCTGGCGCAGCAGGTTCCGTAATAAGAGCAGCCATAGCAGCGGTGGTCTTTCGGTAGAGGCGGCGGCGATTCTTCCTGCCGCTGCCGGGGTTTTTGCACCATCATCCGTTCATAGGGACTATCGGTGAAAAAGGTCATTCGTCCTCACGCTCCGTTTCTTCGTCGGGCGATTCCTGTTCATCCTGCGGCTCGGTTTTTTCTTCTGTATCCTCATCTTCCAGAAAATCGTATTCATCCGTGTCCTTTTCATTTTTCGCGGAGGCCTTTGGTTTGCGGAGCTTCGAAAACAAAATCACAACGCCGACAATGACCGCCAAAAGGATGATAACAGCGGCCATTTTTACAGTGCTGTTCTGCTTTCCTGTCTGCGATGTTGCAGATGTCCCGGTTGTGGATACAGCCGGAGCGGAAGACGTTTCCGCAGTGGAGGATGATTCCGGGGTAGACGATGCTTCCGGTGTCTGTGTATTCTCGACAGCATCCGTCGTGGCCGTGCTGTCCTCGCTGTCGCTCTGTGTCAGAGAGAGCAGGTCCTTTGTGGTTACGGTATCCAGAAAATACACGTTATCGCCGGTTTTCTGCTTGTCTATAATCAGGTAAAATACGTTGCCGTCCGACGTTTTAATGGTCAGGAACTCTTTGCCGTCCCCATTGGTTGTATCGCTGACGACAGTACCGGTGCCGTCCGGTGTCGAAGTGGTGGAGGTCGATGTATCATTGACGGCAAGGGCGCTTACGGAAAAAGCCGCCATGCAGAGCATGACGGCCAGAAATGTTGCAAAAATGCGTGCCGGTTTAGTCCTCATTTTTTGTGCCCTCCTGTATGGACGAGCCGGTTTTTTCATAATATGCCTGAATCAGCGCGGCCAGCTCCTGCGGCCTCATACCGGCGTCCCTCACTAGTCCGACGATATCGGTGTTCTCCAACTCGGTTTTCTGCTGTTCCAGCTCCCGGACATGGTCTTGAAGCTCGGATATTTTCTTTCTTGCTTTCTCCAGTTCCGTTTCGATTTTGCTGATTTTAGGGTTCATAATGATGCCTCCATTTATTGGGCGGGTAAACGCCCGTAACTATAAAAGTGTGATTGCCAGTAGCTTATTTTGAGGTTCGAATAGCCGATGGGATCTCCCGCTGCGATCATCATGCCGTTCCCAACGTAGATACCCACATGGGATACGCCGTCCGTATCGTAGGTATGTTCAAAGAATACGAGGTCGCCCGGTTTGGCGTCAGCCGCCGAAACAGGAGTGCAGATATTATACAGTCCCTGCGCACCCAGCCGCCCCACATTCCAGCCGCTGTGATTGATGACCCAGGATACAAAACCCGAACAGTCAAATGAGGTGGTCGGATTGCTTCCGCCCCAAACGTAAGGATAGCCGAGGAATTTTTCCGCCTCTTTCATCATGGCAGCGAATTGTTCGTCCTTCAGCGCCTCCGGCGGAATGTCGTAATCGGTGTAATCCTTTTTCGTGGAGGCATTGGGATAGGCCGAAGTGGGAAACAGATCGGACCGGTTTCCAAGGGTGGATATGTACATCGAGTACAGTCCAACTTTATCCTCGCTCATAATGAATACCGGAAGATGGGACAGGTTTTCATTGTGCAGAGTCACAGTACAGACTGTGTATTCCGACTCGCCGCTGGTTTCCGTTGTCACGGTCTGCGACAGTTGGTACTGCTTTGAGAACAGCATGGACAGCGTGTCCTGAACCTCGTCCAACGTCCACTCGCCGCCGTACCACGCGGTGAGAATAGAAATGAGCACATAGGGGTCGTGACCGATCTTGTCAAGGTCATAACGGTATTCGTCATAGCCGGGGTGAAGCGTTTCATAGTTGTCCGCTTCGTTCTGAAGCTCTGTTTCCATTACGGAGTAAGCGGCCTCCGCGCCCAGCATGGCCTCATCCGTCGAGGGATAGGTGGAAATGGTGACGCCGGACAGCCCGCCCTCCAGCAAAACAAAGTTGGAAGATATGCAGTTCAGGAAAAGGGCGAGCACCATAAAAATGCCGATTACGATGAGAACGCCCCTGTGGTGCCGTGCAATATATGCCGCCGCCCGTTTGCTCTCCCGCGCCGCCGTCTTTGCCGCTTTCGTGGCGTTTTCAGCGGCTTTGCCTGCATAGCCTGCCGTCTGACCGGCCCGCTTTGCGGCGGCGTACTGCTTTTTGACGGCCCGCTTCTGCTGCCAGCGGGAAAGTGGATTGCCGGAAAGCTGCGGGTTGCCCCGCGCAGCCTTTTTCTGTAAATAGCTGAGGTTGGCACGGTCAAGCCGCTGTTCCGCTTTGGCTGCGTTCCGGTAGGGAGTGAGCCGGTGGGAACGGTAGGCGCTCCGGCCAGCGCGGGCCGTAAACTCGGCTGTTTCCTCGCTTTTATGCGCGGCTTCCACACCCACGTTTTCATCCTCCGACTGCCGAATTTCCCTATGAAACTGCATCAAGACGGCGTTGGCGGGCGCGTCCCGGACGGCATGAGTGAGCTTAGAGGGCGGCTTTTTCTTATCGATTTCCTCAAACTTTAAGTGCGTCGTGACCTTGCCGGTGGCTGGTTCAACGACGCGCTCTTCTGTTTTTACGGTTTTCTTTGGTATCTTTTCCTGCGCCCGGTCCGCTCTTGCCGACGCTTTCTGTACCCTGTGGGCAGGTTTTTTCAACTCTGGGTTGGTACGTTCCTCGTCTGTAAATTTCAGACGGGGCACTCGTTTTTCCATATTCCTCACCTCGCTTTTTGCCATGCGCGGGCGCTTATGTTGCCGCCATTTCCTGCAATTTGGTAGTCATGGTCCGGTACAGTTCCGTATCCTTGGGGAAGTGGTCCACAAACGGAAGAATGACGTTGCCGTAGAACAGCAACCCTTCGCCCTCGCCGGATTGGGTGACGTAGGAAAGCTGGTGCGTGGAGATATTGAGCTGCTTTGCAAGAATCTGCCGGTCGCCGGACGCCTGATTGAGCATATAAATGTAATCCGAATTTTCAAAGATGTTTTCGATTTCGCGGGAGGAAAGCAGGTCCTTGATGTTCTGCGTGATTCCTGTCGGGATACCGCCCCATTTGCGGAACCGCTTCCAGATTTCCACGGAGTAGGCGGCGGTCTGTTCCTCTTTCAAAAGTAAATGGAACTCGTCGATATAGTAGCGCGTGGATTTTCCAACCGCGCGGTTGACGGTAACGCGGTTCCATACCTGATCTTGAACAATGAGCATTCCGATCTTTTTGAGTTGCTTGCCCAGCTCTTTGATGTCATAGCTGATGACGCGGTTTTCCACGTTGACGGTAGTACGGTGATTGAATACGTTGAGGGAGCCGGTGACGTAGATTTCCAGCGCCGTGGCGACGTACTGCGCCTCTTTTTCCTCCTGACGCCGCAGCTCGTTATACAGGTCTTCCAGAATAGGCATGTTTTCCGGGCGCGGGTCGTTCAGATAGCTGCGGTACACCAGCCTGACGCATCGGTCGATGATTGTTTTCTCCACTGGCTGCAAGCCCTCCTTGCCGCCGACGATCAGCTCGCAGAGGGAGAGTATAAAATCGGACTTGAGGGACAGTGGGTTTTCATCGTCACTGTAATTCAGGTTCAAATCCATCGGATTGATGTAGTCAATGGAAGTGGGTGAAATGCGGATGACCTGCCCGTGCAGGCGCTCCACCAGCGGGCCGTATTCGGCCTCCGGGTCGCAGACGATAATATCGTCGTTCGTGACGAGGAACACATTGGCAATCTCACGTTTCGCGGCGAAGGACTTGCCAGCGCCGGGGGTGCCGAGAATCAGGCCGTTGGGGTTTTTCAGGAGCTTCCGGTCTACCATGATGAGGTTGTTGGAAAGCGCGTTTAGTCCGCAGTAAAGGGCTTCGCGCCCCGTCTGGAACAGTTCCTGCGTAGTAAATGGAATAAAAATAGCGGTGCTTGATGTGGTCAGGCCCCGCTGTATCTCTATTTGGTTGTATCCGAGCGGCAGACTGCTCATCAGCCCTTCTTCCTGCCGGAAATCCAGGCGGGTCAACATGCAGTTGTACTCTCCCTGAACAATGCTTGCCGTCTGGAGCACGCTATTCCTGAGCTTTTGCCTGTTATCGGCCACGTTGAGAACGAGGACGGTCACAAGGAACATGCGCTCGTTATGGCTCTGCAAATCCTGCAACAGCTTTTTAGCCGCATCCCCGTAGGTAGTAAGGTCCGAAGGGAGAATATCCATATCATATCCGGCGCGTATGGCTTTTTTCTGCTCCTGAATTTTCATGGAATCCAGATCAGTGATTTTGCGCTTTATCATCTTAATGGCGCGCACCTGATCCATGGATTGAATATGTATACTAACGATGAGGCTGGACTCCATGCCAAGGAGGTCTTTCAGTATCCGGTCCTCCAGCTCCGGCGCGAGAATTTGCAGGAACGATACCGCTCCCACCTTATGTCCCATGCGGAACGTGTTGCCGTTTTTAAATTCAAAGGAACTGGGGGCGATGAAGTCCTTAACAGACAGGCCGGAAGGGACCAGCCAGTCCCAGGAAAAGCGGAACGGCTCCGGCGCGTTCATGTGGAAGATGTCGTGCAGCAGCCGCAGGCGTTCCGTGCCGTTCAGTGGTTCGGCCACGACACCGAGACGCTTGAAGTTGTTCAGAATATCCAGTTCCACACGCTCCAGACGGGGCTTGGCCGTTTTCAGGCTGTCCGCTTCAATGCCGAATGTCAGGTACTTGGTCTTAATAAGACCGTTGTTGCCTTTGCTGAGCTGGTTCCGGAGCATTTCGGTGTACTCCGCGCGCAGGCTGTCGAAATCATCCCCCTGTGGAGAAATGGTAACGCTTTTTGCAAAGCTGTCCTGTGTCGCGGAGAGATTAAGGAAGGAGAGCTGAAACTTAATGGAGCTGTCGAAATAATTGAGAAAATCCGACCAGCCTTCAAAAATTGCTTCCTTGTCCTCGTTTTGATTGAGCTGATAGTTGATGTCCTGGAACTGGATTGTTTTTGTGTAATAATTGTCGGTCACACGGCAGATACCGTCGGGGAACATCTGTTGGAAAGGGATGCTGTCCTGCGCCGACTTTTCTTTTTTGTCCGTCTGCTTCGCCCTTGCGACGGCGGCATCGATCTGGCGGCGTTCGGCACGGGTCAGCGAATCGTAAAAATGTGTCTCAGCAGCGTTTCTTTCTTTGCTTTTTCGTTGCAGCAACTTTTTGATGAGCTTGAACAATCCGGCTCACCTCCTCATCCAGTTGATATTGCCGCATCAGGGCGGCATAAAAATTATTGGTCTGATATGGCCGTTGTTTCGGGCGCAGGAACAGCACCCGGACGATGTTGCGGACGATCTTTTCCAGCGGCAGTCCGTTTTTTTCATACACGGCCAGCAGAAAAAACGGCAGCATGACGAGAACCATGCAGATAGACGCGCCGCTGGCGCTCATTTTTGCAGGCCCCTTGAGCAAAAAGAAAAGCGGGATGCCGATGAGAGCACCGCCGCCGAAACAGATAAGCTGCCGTTTCGTGAGATTAAATAAAACCTTCGTTTTCACAGCGTTCAGGTCCTTGGGCACTTGAACATAGGCCATTACCGTTCCTCCTGTTCCTTCGCCGGACGAATGGGTTTTGCTGCGGTCACGGCGGCGTTTTGGAGCTGTTCAAGCACAGACGGTTTTCCTTTCAGCTCATAATCCTGAAGGGCGTCCTGTTTATCGAAGACTTCATCGAGGGCGAAGCTGAAATCGCTCAAATCCTCCGTGCGTTCCAGCCACTTGTCCGCCACAACCTGCAAAGGATTTTCAAACAGAAGGAGATAGTCGATTTCTTCCGGTTCAAAGCCATGGCTTTCAGTCAGGTACTCCTGGGTGTCCCGGATGGCTGTGATCTCGCGGGAACCGTCTATCAACTCCGCTTTGCTTTTCGCTTCCCATGCCAATTGAAAGGCCGCAAGGTTGGCGTCCAGCCTATCATATAGCTCTTGTAATTTGTCCTGCATTAGATATTTCACCTCCATCAATGCGTGTTGAAAATAGATTTTGCAAGGCTTCCGGTCTTAAAGAGCGTGAAACAGAGCAGCACCGTATAGCCCATGCACGTCCAAATGGCCTTGCTGACATCCTCGTTCACCGAAATGTTCTGTACCAGAACTGCATAGATTGCCACGCAGACGATGATGAGAAATCCCTGGAACCCCAGCGCGAACAGGGAACGCAGATAATTCTGCCCCATGCCGCTCCATTCCCGGTTCAGCATCGTCGCCATCGGGATCGGCGCGATTGAGGTGGCTAAATATATCTCAATCATTCGCCCATACACAATAATGAAAATGCAGATTGTGAGCACCCACATGGTGATACCCACGAAGAAGCTTTGAAACCATAGCCCGAACAGAGGCCCGACATCCATTTCGTTGAGCCGCGCTTCAAGATTTGTCGTGATGGAACTGATGTCGATGGATGTATTGGAAACGATAATCCCCGCCGCTTTGTTTACCACGCTCTGCGCAACGTCGAACACACCCATGACGATATTCCAGGTGTTCGTTACAATAAGGACGGCACAGGCCGTTTTGAAAATCCACTTGAAAAACATGAATGTGTCGATGTCATGCAGATTGTTCTTATCGGTTATGAGCTGAATCAACTCCAGCGTCATGACAAACGCGAGGATCATGCCCGCAATGGGCATCATGACATTCTCAGACAGTGTTTTTACCATGCTGTATATGCTGCTGTTCCATGCGGCTGGGGATGTTCCAACCTGTGAGGCGATCTGTCCCACCTGGCTGTTTACGTTGTCGAACATGCCGGACAGGTTGTTCATAATGCCGCTGACTAATATCCCTTTCAGCCATTCAGTAATTTGCTGCTTAATTAAATCCAAAAAGCATCGCCTCCTTTCCCGCCGTCAGTCTGTTCACCCAGCGGCACAAACAGTATCTAACGCGCCTCATGTGATAAAGGCCGGGGTTTCTCTGTATCAGGTACAGATTCTTGCTTCTGTGCGATCTGCTCATGGAGCGTCTCGATTGTTTTTTGGACAGAGGGCTTGCGTTCTGCCACCCGTTCCAACGCGGTCAGTCTGGAAAGCGCCGTTTCCACACTTCTTTTCATGGCAGAAAGGCAGGAAAGCTCCGCTTTGAACGGAGCTTCCAAAGACTTTGCCAGCTTCCCGATAGGCTTTGCGTCGGAAACCAGTTCTTTTCCCATCAGCGTCCGGCCCATATTTTTGATGTGACGCCCGGCCTCATGATACTCCGTACTCATGGCTGTGATTTTAGCAATCGCCGCTCTGTCGGCCCGGATGCCATTGCTCAGTTCGCCGCGCATAGCCTCCAACATGGGCCGCACCTTGAAAAATCGGGCAATATTGTCCAATGCGGAAATCCCTTTTTCCTTAAAAGCATCCACGGCGTTTTTACAGCCGTCAATCATATTTTGTTTGACGGCATCCATTTTGTCCCGCAAAACCGTCACGTTCTTTTCCAAAGCTGCGCCTGTGTTTTGCAGCGCGGTTTTCACGGGGTGAGCCTGTTCCCGCGCCGCGTTCAGCTCCCGGCGCAAAGCGGTAAACTCTGTGACCGCCGCGTTAAGCTGGCGTTCCATCGCGTTTACCTGTGTCAGAACCGCAAGTAAATCTCTCCTGCCGGGTGCGTCGTTGACTTCCATGATGGCTAAAAGCTCCTTAACATACTCACTTTCCAACAACGGTACGGCAACTATTTTACTGTTTTCCATTAATGCATTTACCTCCTTTACCGCGCCCGCCGCGCGCGGTTATTGATTTGACCTCAACCGAACAGGCCGGAGAGCAACGGAACCAGCGTTACTCCGATCAGTATTACACCGCCGCCTGCCATGAGCTGCTTAATGCCCTGCGATTTTGCGCCTGGATTGTCGTTCCCGTACCCTTCCAGAAGGTTGATCGCGCCCCAAATGGCGAGGCCAGCGCCGAGGGCAATCACAAGGGTTTGAAGCACACTTATCGCGCTGTTGAAGAAACTCATAATATTAACCTCCTTGTTTTAGATTTCATATATATAAAAGGCCACTATTCTGCGGCCTCCTTTTTACCGGAGAGGTCGATGGTATAGGTATCGAACACATCATCCGGCTTGGGTTTGAGCTTTGTTGACAGATATTTTTCAATATTGAAAGCGTTGCGGGAATCATAATCGCACAGGTATTTGTAATTTGGATGCTGGGTTATATCGTACTTGTCTGAGAGAAAAGGACGAACACCGCGAAGCTGGAGGATACACTTGCCTCCATCAAGAACGGCCAGTTCATCGACCGAAGCCAAGTCTTTCCCCAATTTTTGATAATTGAGGCTGTGGGAAATCTCCCGGCCACGGCTTTCCCCGGTGTTGAAGGTATCTATCGTCTCTTTCCCAAGGGATTCGGCCAGTTCCTTTAAGGTGGTACGCTCCTTGCCGCCGAGAAAAATGGCGCTGTCGCAATTGCCGATGATCGTATCGCAGTTGTCCTTATACAAGGCTTTTAGCTGGCTCTGCGCCTGCAAAACAAGGCAGGCCGAAATCTCACGGCTGCGGATAGTGGCAATCAGTTTTTCAAACTTGGGTATCTGCCCGATGTTCGCAAACTCGTCTAACAGGCACCTGACATGAACGGGCAAATGCCCGCCATATACATCGTCGGCCTTTTCGCAAAGCAGATTGAAAAGCTGCGTATAGGCCATCGACACCAAAAAATTGAACGTATCATCGGTATCTGAAATAATAATGAACAGGGCTGTTCGCTTGTCGCCCAGGGTGTCCAGCTCCAATTCGTCATAGGCCGTCAGGTCCCGCAGTTCCTGAATATCGAAGGGGGCAAGCCTCGCGCCGCAGGAAATAAGGATGGATTTTGCCGTCTTGCCCGCCGCCAGCTTGTACTTTTTATACTGCCGGACGGCGAAGTGATTCGGTTTTTCCTTTGCCAATTCCTCAAACATGAGATCCACGGGATTTTTGAATTCCTCATCATCCTCGCGGACCTCCGAAGCATTGATGAACTCTATCAACGTTGCAAAATTTTGTTCCTCGACCGGGGCCTCATAGTGGATATAGCCAATGATCGCCGTGTATAAAAGAGTCTCAGCTTTTACCCAAAAATCGTCCCCCTCTTTGCCTTCTCCCTTGGTGTTGGAAATCAGTGTTGTGACCAGCTTCAAAATGTCTTTTTCCGAATGGATGTACGCGAAGGGATTATAATGCATCGACTTTTTGAAATTGATCGTGTTGAGAACTTTAATGCGGTAGCCCCTGCGCTGCAAGAGTTTCCCGCATTCGATAATGATGCTGCCTTTCGGGTCCGTGACAACAAAGCTGGTCGGGTAGTCCTTGGAATCGCATTGCATCAGGTTTGGTTTAATAAAAAACCTAGTTTTGCCGGAGCCGGAGCCGCCGACAATGAGTACGTTTTTGTTCCGCGCCGTTTTGGGGTCCTTGGGACGGTTGGTCATGGTGAGCCGTTCCGTCTGCGTGAGAATAACGTTGTTTTCAAAAACGGGGTCAATGTACAGCTTAATGTCCTCGGCCCTGCCCCAGCGGGCGGAGCCATATTCCACATTCTTGCGGAACTTTTTGGCGTTCCGGCCTTTGATATAGACTACCAGCCGGAGAGCGGCGGCGAGAAAGACGCCGACACAGAGGTCAGCCGGATGAAAGCTGGGCAAAGGAGAGGCAAAGGCGGCGGTAAGGCCGTCCATCAGGTGCAGAAATTTTTGGGAAGCGCCCGCACCCACTGTCAGCCGCCACGCCTGACCGAGCTTTGTAGCAAACAGCGCGACGAACAGATACGGCAGGTTCATCAGGAGCAGCTTTTTCGTTTTCACGTTCATCGCGTCCGCTCCTGTTCCTTATGACTTACGCGGTCGATGGTGTTCGCCTTAACAAGCTCTTTGAACTGCTGGAGGCGCGTAAGGACGGAGGGCTTTTTCGTCCTGTCCACTGTTTTTGCTGTGAACTCCGTCATGGCAGCGGTGAGCGCGTCCGCGTCCCGCGCCTTGAAAAAGACGAGATACTTGGGAGGCGACACGCTGCGGTCCTTTTTAACAGCGTAGTCCACGCCGTATTTCCGTGCCACCCGGTCAAAGGACTTGATGTTGCTGTCGGTGATCTCCATATTGGATACACCCGTATTCTGACCGACAAGCTCCTTCACCGTCTGCTTGCCGTGAGGGACCACGGGACCGGCGCGGGCCTTTGTGATTTTCTTTTCTTTGCAGTGCGCCAGATACCTCATAATGGCCGCTCTCAGCACCCGGGCCGTAAGTTTTGTCGTGCTGATAATGAGCGTCACGGAACGGTTTTCCACTTCTTCCTGCATAAAAAACACCTCTTGTCATGTGAGCGTTGAGGAAATGGAGAGGCGGCGGGGATGCCCCGCCGCCTCTCTCTAAAACTGTGGATTACTCAGGAATTTCCCGTGAAGTCGTCGTCATACATACTGCCTTTGATGGTAATGGTAACGCTTTTGGTCGAGGTCAGGTAGACGTTCGAGCCTGTAAGCGCCGTGGCCTGCGGGTCGAGCGCCCTTACCGTAAAGGTAATCGTATAGCTGCCGTCCGGGGTTTCCACGGGGATGTAAATTTTCCGCGCGTTTGTCGCGCTGGAGCTGTTGACGGGGAACTGCCATGTGCCGTTCACATACTCCAAAGAAACGGTTTTAGCGGACGTGAAATTATAGCTTGCCGTTACCGTGGTGCCGCTGACGTAGGACGCGGTGACAGGCAGGCTTGCCGTAATGCCGTATCCACTCTTGGTTGTTCCGCTGGTCAGCGTACCGGAACCGTTGTCACCGATGATTACGCTGCCCGCGCCCAGGGAAGCGGCAGACGCGAACGTGACGCTGATCGTATGGGCCGAGGTCACGCTGCTGAACGTATAAGTGGATAACGCGCCGACTGACGAACCATCCACTTTAACGTCTGAAATTTTATATCCAGAGTTTGCATTGATGGTGTAAGCCTGACTGCTGCCAGATGAAACTGATGTGGAACCGCTGGGGCTGATGCTGCCGCCAGTTCCCGCCGAAGTGGTAATGGTATAGTAGGTAACAGGGGTGTAGCTGGAACCGCCTCCGCCTGAGCTGTGATGTGAACCGCCTGATCCGCTTGAACCGCTGCTCCACGGATGGTATTCGGAGCCGTCCGCGCCGCCGGAATAGCTTGCGGTAGCCCGAACCGCTTCAGCCGCCCGATGCGCTGCGCTCATTCCAGCCCGGTCCCCAGCCGCCTTGGCTGTATACAGGTCATTCGTTGCCTTTTGAATTGCTGCCTGCTGACGGGAAGATAAGTATTTTGAATCATATTTCGATACAACCGCCAGCGCCGGGGTACAAAAAACAGCCGTCATAACGACGGCTGTTAGGAAAGCGGAAATACAAATTTTCAGTTTTTTCATAGTTATCGTTTCCTTTCTCTTATTTCAAAGCGGTCATTTCATCCCAATAGATATTCGAGGTAAATGTATTGACATGGATTTCCACGTCAATGTCACGGGTTTCCCCGGCCTTCGGGTTGGAAATAAAATCATAATTTTTGGTGATCCACGAAATATCCGCGTTTTTAGGAATCTTAACTGTCAGGATTCCGCGAACATATGTCCCGGATTCGTTGGCATGTCGGGAGGCGTAAACACAAGACAAGTCGGTTTTCAGGGAAATCGTTACCTTCCCGGCACTGTTGAGCTCCTTTTCCACCCCATAGGTTTCGGCAAGAACCAGTTTGGCAAAATCAACGTCTGGTTGAGAGCCATAGGTATAGGTTTTGCCGGAGACCGCTCCGGTATAAGCAGTGGGTGAAACCCATGAGTAGGTTTTTCTCTCAATCCCATTTGGATGACGGAGTTTCCATTCATTGGCGTTCTCAAAGCCATACGTGCCGGTGAAGTATGCTACTTGGGGGTAGTCTTTTTCCCAGTCCTCGTCGGTGCTGCCATAATTGCTTTCACCGGAATTTTTGCAGGCTTCTTCCCATGTCATGTCGTAGTAACTGTGTAGACGAGTAATCTCCCCGGCGGTCAGAACGTCTTCGTAGATTTGAACAGTGGTGAACAGGGGCGAATAGCTTACCCATGCCCCCAGGGCTTCGGCCACATAACGAATAGGAACGTAGGTGCGGTCATTTGCAAGGACAGCCTGCGTATCCATCTTGACCGTGCTGGTACTGCTGTCTTTTGTTACCGAGATCGTATCGCTGCCAATCGGCACTGTGATGACAACGCCGTTCTGCTTAATCACAGCGGCCTGCGTGTCCGAATTCCAGCTCACGTCCGCGCCCATCGTCTCCGCGACGAACCGAACGGGGATGAGCGTTCGGCTGTTTTCATCCACAAAAGGCTGCGCGTCAGGGAACGTAATTGCTTCTCCGTTGTATTTTACAGTCAGGACGCTGGAGCCGATAGCGGCTGTATTCGTTGTTGTCGTGCCGGTTGTTGCGGTGGTGGTATCTGCCGCTGCCGCGCCGGTCACGCAAAAGGCGCTGACGATCATAACGACGGCAAGCAGCAACGAGATTCTTTTCTTCATCGTGTGTACCTCCTGTTAAACTTTAGTTTGATGTTGCGGAAATATTGTCCGTAATATTTATTACATGTTCTCACCCTCTTTCCAGCATAAGCGCGATCATCTGGAGGGCGATAGAGGACGGGGCGACGTAAGAGCACAGGGGAATATGACGTTTTACCGGGAGGCGTTTTATCAACCCATAGACCACAGCGCCGATACCGGCCAGAAAAATGATTAACGCCAGTTCCCGCAGACCGAACGCAAAGCCAAGACTGCAAAGCAACTTGAAATCCCCACCTGGGACTTCGTTCTTTGTAAGCTTCGACGCTGCAAGCAGCAGCACGGCCGGGGCGACTAAACCGAGTATACTCCAAAACGTGGAAAACCTAAAGGCTATGCCGGTCAGGAGCAATGTTATGGGGACAAGGTTCGGTATTTCCCGCCGCTTGAAATCAACAATGCCGCCGTAAATCAGCACGGCGGCGTTTATAAGGATAGAAATGTACTTCATAACCGTTACTCCGTCCGGTAGTTCGTGGACTTTACCGTAAAGTCGAAACTTACATCGTCGAAGCTGTATTCATGAAAGAGTGTAGAGAATGTGACCGTCCCGGTGACAGTTAAGGCCGGGGGCGTCGCTGAGCCGGTGATGGAATTGATCTTCACGGTGTATTTGTCAGGCATATCGGAGGCAAGGTAGCTTTTGAAATCGGCGGTTGCCGTCGATACGTCCAGATGCAGGATGTTGTCTGCGCGGTAGTTATCCGATATGTCCTTCTCCACGGCGCTGTTGCAGCACCGCAAAAGGATGGTTTCCGAATCATAATAATTCTCGTAGGCCGCGCCCATCTCCATTATCAGAAACGATATGAGCAGGAGAACGAAGACAAGTCCGATGAAGATGATGGAAATGCCCCCGGATCTGTCTCTAAGTAACTTTTTCACGACTTCCAATACACCTCCGACATACCGGCCACCTTTACCCTGATCGGTAAATCCACTACAATTGGGTTTTCGCCCAATTCCAGGATCGTGATTCTGTAGCTGCTGGTAAGGGTAACATTGAACGTTTGCCTGAGTTGAATCTTTTTGCCGCTGTAGTACACAGCATCAACCTGAACACCGATGTCCTCAAGATCAGAGTTTTTCATCTGATCCACAATGTTTTTGGTTTCTGTCTCGTCGTATACGCCCGTGATTTCGATGTTGCGTACCACGCGGCGGCAGATATAGCTTGCGTTGTAATACTGCATGATGTAGACCATGCCCGACACCAGCACCGCGAAGATCAAGACGAGCATGGCAGTTGTCATGAGAAAAGAAACCGCTTCGTCGCCTCGTTTCTGCCGCAGCAGGTATCGAACCTTATTCACAACCGCCATGCTGCCGTTCTCCTTTACCAGTTGCCGTTCAGCTTATCGGCCATTTTATCGAACATGTCGCTGAAAAAGCTGGGGAAAAACTGGTTGACTGCCACGATGAGCAGGCCGACGATGACCACGCCCACGATGATGCCGCCGATGGTGGAAGTCGCAATTTCGCCCTTGTTATTGGTGAGGGCCACAGCCGCCTTAATCCCTGCGTTTTTGGCTTTCTCGCGGATGGACTGAATAAGTTTTTTCATAGTCTTTTTCTCCTTATACAATAGAATTTAGATTATTGATAACGTACACGACGAGGACATACAAAATCATGGCGATACAGACGCCGATGGCCGGGTAATACGTCCTGCGCATTTTTCCCGGCCTGAGCGAAAGCTCTTTTCGGATATTTTCTTTGGCCTGACGCGCCATATCGTCAGCCATATAACTGAGTGTTGCCGTTTGGTCGATACCCAGACTCATATCCCGCAGCGCGGCGCACAGACGGAACGCTTCCGGCGATTCAAGCCGGTTCTCAAAATGTATGAGGGCGGTCTGGACATTGCCGGATTTTATCTCTGTCAGCAGGATATCCAAGTCGCCGCCAAGCTCCGGCCCCGCGACTTTGCGGTATGCGCTGATCACGTTATACAGGTCACGGTCGCTTTGCAGGCTCCGGCAGATCGTCCGGACAAACCGGGGCATCTCCTGTGAGATCATGCGTTCCTTTTTCCGAATTTTCACATCAAGCGTATCACGCTGTTTCATCAGGGCAAAGATCATCCCAAGGACGGCGACGAATGCGCCAAAGAGAAAATTCAGGCAGCAGCACAGCGCCGCCAGAGCGGCACCCGCAGCAACGATGAGATATTTTCTTGCTGTGTATTCTTGCGGTGTCATCGACAGCCCGGCCTTAGCCAGTGACTTGCGGAGCCGCGCCGCCGTGGCTTCATCCATCAATACCGCGCGGGCAGTGAGGGCAGTCAGCTTTTTCATTTGAGGGGAGGCCCAAACGTCACGCCGCCTGCTCTGCCAGCCGGATATTTTCGAGAGTGTCCGATGTCCGGCACAGGAATGTCCTTTCGTAGCTGAACAGACTGCTTTTAAAGCAAGGAATGTAAGCAGGGCAATGAGAAACAGGGTTAATGTAATTGTCATATCTCAGCCCCCTCACATCAGAAGCGGCCTGTTGAGCCGGACCGCCTTAATCAGCGAGTACACCACCGCAGCCAGCAGAAGCACAAGCAGGGCCTGTCCGGGCAGCGTCGTGACGAGAATCAGGTAGGCGTCTTTCATCAGAACGCGGAAAATAAGCGGAGCCGCGAAAATCAGCGCCAGCACGGTGAAATACTCGCGCCAGATGGCGTACATGGCGGTATCCGATTCCATCTGCGCCTGATGCACGTCGTTCATCGCATCCACGACCGACATGGTGACGGTTTTCATGCTCCTGTCGTCCTGAGCCATCACCAGCGCGTCAATCCACTGCGAGAAATAGGGGTTATCCACCTGAAGCTCCATCCGGCGCAGGCCGGTCTTAATATTGCTGTCGATCAGGCTGACATAGGTAAGGAAGTCCCGGAACGGAGCCGGATACTCCAGCAGGTCGATGTTGTCCTGCACGGACTGCACGAAATCTTCTGTGACGATGTAAGAGTTGGAAAGCAGCATCATGGAGGCTTGCAGTTTTTCCACATGCTGGCTTTTGGTCTGCGTCAGCTTGAAATCCATGTAAAGCTGGGGACTGAGCGCGCCGAGGATACCGACTGCAACGACGAAAAACGCATTAGAAAACAGGAGCTTTCCGATGACCGCGCCGCAGATTGCGCCAAGACCGGCCAGCAGCCAGTAAACCGCTTTCGGCATCCTGATCTGTTCAATGAGACGCCGCTGTTTTTGTTCCAGCCGCGCAAGCTTTGTAAAAGGCGTTTGCTTTCGTATCTTAATGGCCCGAGCCTTTTTCCCACGCCCGCGTCTGACGGCGATCCCTTGATCCAGACCGCCGATGAGAAAAATCGCCGCACCGAAAAGCAGGAATACGGCGAAATAAATGAGTTTAATGGCTGTCATTCCTCCGTCACCTCCGGACCGGCATCCGGGAACAGGCGTTTCAGCTCCGTTTCCGGTACACCGTTGTCACGCAGGCGCGTGAAAAGCTTGGGCGACAGGGTTCCGACTCTCTGATGGGAACCGTGAACTTTTACGACGTGTCCGTGCCCGTCGCGTTCCGTCTCGCTGATAACAAACCGATACAGCATCCTTCCCTGGAGCTTTCCGCTTTCGGCACCCGTTGCCTCAAAGACTTCCATATATTTTCGTGAGTTATCTTTTAGCTGCTTTTTGAATACCATGATCGGCCAGGCACCCACGCACATTTCCAGAAGCAGTTCATCCGAAAGACCGGTCTGTGCCGAATGGCACATGGACACCAGCCGACGGTAGGCATCTCGCGCGCCGTCCGCATGGAACGCGGTAAGAATGGTGTGTCCTGTCTGCCCGGCATTTGCCGCCTCCCACGCGGCGGCGTCCCGGACCTCGGCGGGAACGATCAGGGACGGATGAAAGCGCAGGGAGCTGACGATCAGGTCCAGCATGGTAATAGGATTGGGCGGGTCCTTTGTTACCGTATAGAGCACACGCGCCGGACGGTCGTTTTCCTTGTCGAAGTCGATCAGGTTCAGCTCGCGGCTGTCTTCGATGATGAACACGCGGTTGTTGTAATCCTCATTCCTTCGGATGTACTCGTTTAAGAGGTATGCCTGATCGGTTGTTTTCCCGGAGCCGGTGCCGCCCGCCAGCCCGATGGAGATACCGTTGCAAAGGCAGAGCGTGAGAAAATCCAGCATATCCGCCGATGCGGAGCCGGAATTCAAAAGCTCCTGCCGCGTAATCTCACTTCTGTTCTGTTTTCTAATGGAGGCAATCACGCCGCGATCCTGCGGCACTACGGGCGGGATCATAGCCGATATTCGTGTGCCGTTCCCGGTGTAGCTGTCCACGCGCGGCGTTTGCGCGTCCAATATCATTCCGCCCATGCGGACCATGCGCTTGATGATATCCAGCGCCGCCGTTGGTGTTGGGAAAGCCTCCTGGTCATAGAGGTATTTGATATGATCTGGGTAATCAATTTCAATCACGTTGTACCCGTTGACGTTGATTTCCTCCACGCTGGGGTCATAGAGATAATCCGTGAGGACGCCCAGCCCTGCCATATCCTGATAAATTTTTTCGACCAACCTGTCCTGCTCAAACTCTTTCCCCGCGAGAACATCCACGCAGTATTTGAGAATCAGCGTTTTCAGGGCTTTCGCTGCGTCCGCGCTGCCGAGGGCAGAGGAAAGCTCCTTGGAGTGCTTTTCAGCGATCACGGCGCGCACATTTTCAAGGAGTTCCTGATAATTGATGCCGCCGTTTTCCTGGGTTCGCTCCGACACGTCTGCCGTTGCTTGCAGGATGGAAAGGTATTCATATGCCGTTATGCTCATGTTGTTATCACCCCGTACAGCTCATTGATTGCCTTGGAATACGCCCGGCCCTTTTTGCCGGACATCTGATACAGAAACCGTTTTTCATTTTGGAGCAACGGAGCCTCCCGGATAAACGGAATTCGGATATCCGGCGAACAGTTCAGAAGCCGGTGCATGGCATCATAGTCAAAATCCGACGTAACCTCGGAACTGACATAAGCGGCCCGGTCCCGTACCGTCTGCAAAGCCCGCGCGTTTGCCATGTACCACAGGACACAGGAAATATGACCGCCCAGGCACAGGACAACGCTGTCCGCCCGGTTCAGCGACCACGCAGCAATCAGGTTGTTCGTTTCAGAAGGGCAATCCACAATCACCACATCGAAGGTCAGATTGCTAAGTTCCAGCAGCGTCTTCACCTGTTCGCCCGTATAATCGCTGTTAAAGGCGTCGGCTGTTGAAGGCGCGGCAAGCACATAAAACAACTCGTCTATTTTGAATACCGTCTGCCTGATACCCGCGCCACCCCGCAGCGCCGCCCGCAGACTGTGTTCCTCCGGAATTTTCACGCCCAGGAACGCGGAAATCTCGCTGTATGCCGCCGGAGAAATGAGGCAGACGGTTTTGTCGCCACGGCTGACGGCATAAGCGAGGTTGACCGCGAGGGTGGTTTTCCCCGACTGCGGCGCGCCCCATATTGCGCAGATGCTCATGGCCGCGCCTCCGTTCCCCTGAGGGTCAGATGCAGGGACTTGTCTTTTTCAAGCCCGATCAGCGTCTTGGCCTGCTGTTCATTTACGGTGAATACGACATAGGCGGGGGCAAAATCGTAATCTGAGGAATCTTTGCCGGAATCGGCCTTTAATTTGGCGTCCAGATCGTCCAGCGACACCAGCTTGTCGTTCAGCACCTTGTACACCTTTACGCCGGTGAGCGCCTCGTTGATGGCAACAGTTCCGCCGCTGTCCGTATATCCGTAAACGTCCACGATATCGCCCGCCCGCAGGATACCGGCAAGGCCGGAAGATTCGGACGGCAGAGCGATGGTCAGCAAATACGTTCCGTCCGATAAGCCCAGGCTATTCTTTGACGCGGCTTCCTTGTAGGCTTCCTCGGTCATGAAGCGGTCGCGCCAGAGGTATTCACCGGCATAGATCGTGTCCCCGGCGACAAGGCCGGTGATCTCGGATTTGTCTCTGACCACGTTATCCGGGAGGCCATAGGAACCGACTTCCGCGACAGTCAGCATATCGTCGGTAATGACGGTGCCGCTTTCCACGGTCTGCTTGAGAGTTACGATTTCCGTCGTTCCGGACTGCGCGCCGTACAGCCGTGGAAGAAAAACAAAAGCGAGTATCCCCGCCAGCAGGAGACACATCGCCCCGATAAAAACTTTATTTCTGAAAAGCTTGAACACTTGTTATTCACCTCTGCTTTTCACTTTGTGAGCCTCGCGTCCCTGTCCCTTAACGGTGAGGATGCCGTCCAGCGTAGTGGCCGTGATATGCAGCCGTTCCGCGATGGCAATGTCGTTTTTCATGGCCTCGTCCACGGTTTTGCCGCAGACCACCAGCACATGGGCGCGGCGCAGGAAGTCACGGGCCATGTCGATGCCGTCCTTGTGCTCCTGCGGGATAGGATCGTTCAGGAACAGCGGCAGAAACAGGACTGGGCAAACAGGCGTAAAGCCTGCGTCGTAGACTTTGCGGCAATACTGCGCCGCGTCCTCGGTATTTTCGATGTCATCCGCGCTCCAGGGCGCGGTGATATATGCAAGGGGTCGTTTCATTTTGTTAAGCTCCTTTCATCGTTCATCATGGTTTGGTTCTTTTTTCTGCCTGGGGGACTGAGCGTTTTTCTCCGGTTCCATCGGAATCGCCACGATGTGCCCGCCCAGCCGCATGAACTGTTCTGGCCGGGCGAATTTTTCCTTATATTTCGCCATGAGATCGGGCGGTAGAGAAGCAAAATTGTCCTCGCTCAAGCCGCAGATGAAGAAGGTCCCCGCAATGATGTCATAATCTTCAAGCCTGCGGTTCAGCGGCAGACCGTTCAATTTTCCTTCCTCGTTACAGACAAGAGCAACAGGATCGTCGTAAGGGTAAACAGCTTGGATACAACCGCCCACGGCATTCTGCATGGCTTTCAGATCGCTGCCTATTTCTGCTTCATGGGGAGCTTTTTGCGGTTTGACCAAAAGCACATTCATAGTTTTTATTTTCCTTTCTTTCATCGCGGCGGGTCGCCGCCATACAAATCGTGATTGACGAGCATGGTGTAGTGGTTGTCGGTGGACGACGGAGCGTTGAACAGCGCCGCCAGAAGATAGGCTTTGGTGTTCCAGACGCGGGTGGTGTTTTCACGAATACCGTCCAGCACCTTTTCAATGTGCTCGGACGTGATGTGTTCAAAGCGGTCCTGGACAAGCGCCGTGGGGTATTCCATATCCCGCCCGATTTTGATGGTAGGGCTTTGGGCCATGGACACCTCCAGCATGATCTCGACGAATTCATCGATCTGCTCACGGTTCGTTGGAGTACAAATTGTGTCGTACTCAATCTGTTCCCTGATTTCTTCTCTTTTCTCAAACACGTCCGTCAGTCCGTCCGCCGCAGGCGCGGAAGGAAAGAATGACTGAGTATTTGATTCGTAAGTATTTGATTTATTAGGGATATTAGTTCTCTTAGTATTTAATTGCGCGGGATTTTCCAGTTCAGGTTTATCCAAGACTGGTTTATCCAAGACTGGATTTTCCAGTTTAGGCTGCGGGGGTTCCGCCCTGGACTGTTCTGGCTGCTCTAAAATGGTGTATTCGATTTCAGTGAGTTGCCCTTTGCTGTTGCGGATGCGGCGGCGTTTCAGATAACCGTTCTGCTCCAGTTCCCGTACACAGGAACAAATACTGTCAACGCCGTCCTTACAGATATGGGCCAGCCCCTTAGTGGTGTAATCCCAATCATCCGGCAGGGAGAGCATCAGGGACATAAGCCCTTTTGCTTTCAGGGACAAGGCCCTGTTTTTCAGATGATGATTGCTCATTACCGTGTAATCCCGTGTCCGTTCAACTCTGAAAACAGCCATTTTTCATCACTTCCTCTCTCGGCGGGAACGGTCCGCTATTTTTCAAGGGTGGAACAAGTATAAAAAAGCAGGCAGAAAACTGCCCGTCCTGATACGATATTCTATCGTTCCTGCTCCCGCTGACGCTTTTTCTGCCAGCCCTCCAAAAGACGGATGATGACCTGTTCCATTTGCTGGGGCGTATAGGATTTCGGGAAGTATTTTCGGACCTTATCTCCCGCAATGGTCAGATCGTTTTTCTCCGGCTTCTTTTCCTCGGACATGATCGCCAGCATACTGTCCTCGTTTAAATGGCCTTCCGCGCTGAACTTTTTTAGCCGCTGTGCTTGGGAGAGCGAGGGAGTGGCCTGTTCGCTTTCGATTGTGTCCAGCAAAAGCGTCTGTTCCTCCGGCTTGAGGTACGACAGCTCCACGGCGGGGGTCATGGCGATTTTTTTATCGTCCACCATCTGCTGAAGCTCCGGTGACAGCTCATTTAAGCGGATATATCGCTGTACCTGTCTACCACTTTCACCAGCTTCTTTTCCCACAAGTTCAGCACTTTCTAAACTTTCTAACTTCCCGACAACTTGTCGGGAAGTTAAATCTGTCCGTGCGCCTTGGCGTTTTATGGCTTCCAGCTTCATTTTATATGCTTTTGCCCGTTCGCTCGGCAGGATATTTTCACGCTGGATGTTGCTGTCAACCATGATGATGGTTGCGGCGTCATCGTCCAGATCGCGGACGATCACCGGCATGGTGGGAAGCCCAGCCAGCTCGCAGGCGTGTTTGCGCCGGTGGCCTGAAATCAGCTCATAGCCGCCCTCCGCGCGGGGACGGACGATGGCGGGAACCAACACGCCGTATTCTTTGATGCTTTCCACGGTTTCTTTCATGGCATCATCGTCCCGCACCTGAAACGGATGGTCGGGAAACGGGTGCAGCTCCGATAGCGGCATGTCCGTGACCTTTTCGCGCTTGGCATCCTCGCGGGTTTCCTCCGTGGAAAAAATATCATCGTAGCTGTTCAGACTTATGTTTTTGGCGCTGCTTTTCAATTTTTAGCACCTCCTTCGTCAGTTCCCGGTACGCTTCGGCAACCTTGCCCTTCGGGTCGTGGGCAAAAATGCTCCTGCCCTCCGCGCTTATTTCGGCGGCGCGGACGGAATGGGGAATCTCTACATCAAAAACCTTCAGCTTTGAACCGTAGGTATCCCGCAGCAGGGCGCTGATTTCTTTGGCGTAGTTGGTACGGCTGTCCACCATCGTCAGCAGAATGCCGTCGATTTTGAGCTTCGGATTGATCTGCCGCCGTACCTTGTTGATTGTCTGCAAAAGCTGTTCGAGGCCCTTTGCCGGAAGGTACTGCGCCTGAACAGGGATGAGTACGCTGTCGGCTGCGGCCAGCGCGTTGACGGTGAGCATTCCCAGCGAGGGCATACAGTCCAGAAGTACATAGTCGTATTGGCGCTTCATGCCGTCCAGATACTGCTTCAGAATTTTTTCACGGCTCATGGCGTTGACGAGCGAAACCTCCATGCCGGAAAGCTCGATATTGGCGGGCATCAGATCGACGCCCTCGTCGTGATGCAAAAGGCCCTCGCCGGGGTCAATGGGTTCCTCGTTCAGTACCTTGCCCATCACCGTCGCCAGCGTCACGGGCAGACGGTCAGGGTAGGGGTTGCCTAAACTGATGGACAAGGAACCTTGCGGATCGCAATCAGTTAAAAGGACCTTTTTCCCTTCCATTGCCAGCCCAATGCCGAGATTGGCGACTGTTGTAGTCTTTCCAGTTCCTCCTTTTTGGTTGCAGCAGGCAATTACATTTGTCACAATTAATATCACCTCCAGAAATAGAAAAAGGGCCTAACTTTGCAGTCAAGCCCTTGAATATGATAAAAGCCCGCTTTACTAAAGCAGGCTTTTATTCCGTATATGATTTTTTACCGCTCCGGCGCGTCTTTGGACGGGTCGGGCAGTTTGATGCGAAACATCTGCAATAGTCTTTCTGTGCCTCAATTTCGCAGTCGGCAATCAACTCGATAAATGCAGCGTCGCTTGGCGCTTTGCTCCGCTGGGCCTGCTGTAAGGCCGTAATGTAATCATGGCGTAGTACGGGCGGAATGGAAACAATGCTGTAGGTTTTGTAAAACTTTATCTGGCTTAAATTTGAGCTTGTTGGAAAGGGGCTTTCCGATGTCAAAGGCTTGCGTAGTTGATAAAAAGGTCACACCACTGTAGTGTGACCTTTTTATCATAAGTGTTTAACCTCTATTTTTAATGCGCTCACGAATACGAGTACGTTCCTCAACACGATTCCGAATATTTACACTTTGCGCCAACTTCTGGTAGAGGCGAACGTCTTCTTCAGCATAGTACGAGAATGTAATGGCAAGGGCATATGGCTGTGTGAGCTCTTTTTCCGAATGAATAAACCGCTCTTTCCCTGTAATTAACACATAAATGTATGGCTCATTATCGTTCCATAATAAATCACCGCCACCCTTTGCACCTTTTTCCCATACACGTTGCTGCAAGGTACTATTTTGGATAGTGGTACTTCCAGGCTCAAAGGGTGCCCCAAAGTTTTTGCGAAAATTATCAAGAGCAACATCAGCACTTTCTTCTTCACCTTGCTCTTTCTTTTGCGCGAAGGAAAGCAAATTATCCGCATCAGTCCTACGGAAAACTTCAATGAACAAACTATTTGCAATGTATTCTTTTCGACTCATCCGCACAGGTGGATTGTATGCAAATCCTATGGATATTCTCTTTTTTCCATTGACTTTTATAAAAGCGGTGGGCACGGGAATTTTGTAAAGGTGAAGAGCGCGCAATGGTAGTTCATCTTCAGCAAACAGGGTGACATGGTTTGTATCAGTCGAAGTTGGAAATAACACTTTTTCATCAATTTTTCCATAACCTGCGAGGCGGAGACGGTTTTCCGCTTTAGGAGATTTTGTACCAGTGTAATTTACGTCTACTGCATTTTCTGACCATGTTCGCAAAGTAGCAGGATAATATGCTGCACTGGCAAGCATTGCACGAATAAGATTGGCTGAAGGCGCTTCTTTAAGTTGTAATTCCAATGAACGCTCCAGCCTTGCTGCATAGTGCGTTATGTGTGGGGCTGCAAAACTTGTACCACTAAATCCACGAAACACCTTTTCTGAAGTATAATTTGCCGTGGGCTCCATAAGACTGCGGTCTTTTTCCCGCCAAGCGCTCTGCCCACGCATTATTTGGGAAACTGAAAAATTCCCACCATAGTCAACAAATTCAGGCTTAACCGCATTGTTTACTCCTTTTCCTGTACGAGTGAAAACAGACATAACATCTGTATCTCCAGCAGCAAGTGCTGTTATTCCAACTCCAGAATATGGAGTTGCATTCCTCGTTATTGAACCAACAGTTACTGCTAATGCCGATGTTGCTGGATCAATCAAACGATATTCTGGGTTAAGCAACTGATTTCTAACCTTTTCACACAAATCGTCACGATTAGTAAACGAAGGAAGCTCAGGATATTTATTTCCCGAACTTACGACAACGACGATATCTAAATCTCTCACAAGCTGATCAATCATTCCAGCCCATGTCATTTGCCTGCCGCCAGTATATATGTAGTCTGCATCTCCAGAGGACAAGTTAAAAACCCGGCAATGATAATGCTTATAGAAGAACTCAATTGCCTCTTTTACAATTTGCTCTGGTCGCTTTCCTGAGGAGTAGACTGCTCGTCCAAATCCATCATCATGCATAACCTTTCCATTACAAATACGGACAAGCGGTTTAAATATGGAATTTTCCGAATTCATCTGAGAAAAATCTCCATAAGCTACAATCCCTGCAACGCCGGTCCCGTGGCCGTTTTGGTCGGCACACGTATTTTCGGTTAAGTCAAAATCTTCTTCACCAACAATAATTGCTGAAAGGAGAGGATTGCCTGAAAAAACGCCGGAATCAATTACTGTTGCAAGAGGAGCATTCTCATCAAGGTCGTTATCGACGTTAGGGATAAAGTCTTGGGAATAAAGTTCGCTATAGTCTTGCATGGAAGATTCCATAGGAAAATCAACAGAAGCAATTACGTCTAGATCTAACAGAGCATTAAGTGAAAGCTCATTGACCGTTGCTTGTCCTAATAAAAGGTTTTGCAGTTCAAATAGGTCACCAATCAACTTGCTTCCACTGGTTCCAAGTGCCGTTTTTATTAAAGCTTCAAGTTGAAATATTTTACTTCTTTCTCCATTATACCAAACATCAATATTTACTGTAAAGAATCCATTAGGAAGCGGTTTCCCTGCACTAAGTTGTCGCTTTAAGCGTTGACCAATTCGGTCCTCTCGCCCAACCTGCCTAATATTCTCGATGCAATCGAACAGAGCGATACGCTGGGCTGAAGTAAGTGCACCTTTCTCTGCGTAGTCTTGCATATAGAGAGCACGCTCGTTTTCAAAAACTTTCAAAGCTGCATGATCTTCAAATTGCACTACGAGTCTTGAATTATCAGAATCGGGTATTTTCACTTCTTCAACGACCCATAAATTGCACATCTCTAAAAGCTTATTAAGCGAGTCAGCGGTCAAGGCATCGCTAAGCAGCTCCAAAACTAATAGATTATCCGTATTGATTCCACGGACTTTTCGGGCCTCACTGATTTCTGACAATGCAGTATCCATGGCTTGCTTAAGCATGCCACCATGTTGTCCGTGCTGGCGAAGGGGAGGTCTGGGCGGATTTGGATTTCTTCTAAAGCGTCCATAAAGTGCCGATAAATCTTCTTTTTTAATTTCAATCCGATCAGCCACAATGACGACCTCCCTCTAAATTCGCATTAGTATTGCGTTTTGCGTAAAGCAACTATTTCCTTTTGCCGCGATACAGCCAATTCAATATCTCGCTTTGTATATAGCTTTCGTCCTTCTAAAACGCATTGTTTTCTAATAAAGTTGGTAGTCTGTTCTACATCGGCATACGAAAAGCCATCAGTATTATTAACAATCTCTGCGAAAACATGATTTGGTCCATTTAAAGATTTCAGACGTAACGAAAATAGCCTAAATTTTTCATCACTAGTTGGCATATCAAAGCGTAAAGTGCTGTCAAAGCGTCTCCAGATTGCGTAATCAAGCGATTGCTCAAAATTTGTTGCTGCAATAATTAGAGACTTGCCCTTGAAATTATCTAATTGCTGAAGGAAAGTGTTCACGACACGTTTTATCTCGCCATGTTCAAACGGATCATTCCGGCTCCTTGCGATTGCATCAAATTCATCAAAGAAAATTAAATAACTTTCCTGCTGTGCAAAATCAAAAACTTTCCTTAAATTACTGGCTGTTTCACCAAGGTATGAAGAAATAATGGCATCAAATCTCACATATATCATGGGAAGGCCGATTTCAGATGCGATAGCTTGCGCAGTAAGTGTTTTTCCGCACCCGGGAGCTCCGTAAAATAATATTCGTCTTGTGGGGGTTACTCCATTACTTACCAATATGTCCCAGTTTTGAAACTCTGTGATTATCCTCGCAAATTCTTGCTGCATTTTTTCCGAAGCAATCAAATCTGATAGATATTTTTCGGGATATATTATTTCAAATAGGTTTGTTCCACTTTCTTTGTCTTTAGAAATAGTCGCAGAATATGTCGATAGTGAACGTTTCGAACGAGTATTTCCATTAAATAGGACAAGCTTCAACTCATCCGCAAGAATTACATGATTTTTTTTGCGCTCATCTTCAATAATGTCTTGCGCAATTTTCATGAAGGCATCATCATCTCCTGCTTTATAACTAGCAAAGAGTTTTTTCATTAAGTCTGCTCTCGCCATTGTATATTCTCCTTCTTAATTATCAGCTTACTTGTTATAAAGAGCCTTCCCAAAAATCATGTGCAATCGAGCATTTCAATTATCTCTTTTGATATGCCTCTTGCTTTACAATAATCTATGATCCGCATCTTAGCTAACCGGCTAGGTGTAGTTCGATTATTTTCCCAACGGTTAAGCGTTGTAAAACTCACGCTTAAATCACGAGCAAATTGCTCTTGTGATATATTAAGTTCGGTGCGAATTGCCCTGAGTATCTCACAGAATTTCACGGATATACCACCTCACAGCGATTATAGCATCTGCTATAAAGAGTTACAAGCAATAAATTTATGTAGACTGGTCGGACACGTTAACCTCAAAGGTTTCGAAGACTTTATCCGGCTTGGGCTTGAGCTTGGTGGATAGGAGCTTCTCAATGTCAAAGGCATTGCGGGGTGCGGCGTTGGACAGGTATTTGTAGTTGGGGTCCTGAGTGATGCCGTACTTATACAGCAAACGGCACTCAGCGATGAATGTTCGCTGAATGCCGTTTGTGAGGACGTTTACTTGTTAACCCCCAATCTTCAAAAATGTCGATACAAGACAAAAATAGGACTAAATCGCCGCCCGTCTCGTTGGGTTTTGATTTAGTCCTATTATAACAGCAGCATCATGAAATCTTATGGGACGGAGCTTGTGTTGGCGCAGCAGCAGTTTGAAATGGTCGGTGACATAGTTGGGACGAAAAAGCATTCCCATTTCGTCCACGCAGACATAGTCCTCGAAATCCTGACAGTAGGAGCTTTTGAACAGTGCCCGGTATTCCGACTGCTTTTTCTTCTGTTTGAACAGAAGTTCCCGCATGGTGGGAATCAGCGGCAAGGTACGGAAGCTGGACTTGGTCTTCAGCTTGTCCTCGGCGAAGATTTTGGTTTTTCCGTCCACCTTGCCCTCGGTAACCTTGTGGTTTATGGAGATGGTTTCCCGGTCAAAGTCAATGCTACTCCAGCGGATGCCCAGCACCTCGCTTCGGCGCAAACCGTAGTAAGCCGCGAGCTGAATAACCGCCGCCATGGAATCATCCTTTGTTGCGTCAAACAGCACGGAAAGCTCCTCTTTGGAGTAAAAGCTCGCCAGATATTTGCTCTTTTTAGGCCTGTCAACCTTGTCCGCCACATTTTCCGTGACCAGATCGTTTTTTACGGCATACTGCAAGGCCTTTCGGATAACGGCATGGTAGTGAATCACAGTGTTGGCATTACAACCGTCAGCAAAAATGGACTGGTGGAGTTCCCGAATGTGTCTGGGCTCCAGCTCATTCAAGCGAAGCTTGCGCGCACGGAAAAAGCCGTCCAGCCGCGCAGTAATCAGGCTTTTATAACTCTCGTAGGTCGTGCGCTCAATTGTTGGCGCGGTCAGCTCCAGCCATTCCAGCAGGAAATCCACAAACAGCGGCGACTCTTTTTTTGCCCGTTCGTTCTTTATCTCCGGGCTCTCATAATTGCGGATCAGCTCATCCAGCGCGGCCTGTGCCTTGCGCTTGTTGCCTTTTACCGGAATATGCAGTGCATGATATTTTTGCTTCCGCTTTCCGGTCTCGTCGTAAATATTGAGGATGGCGGTATACATCCCGTCTCTTTCCTTCAGGCTGCCCGTAATCGGGCGATTATTCTGTACCATTTCTGCCCTCCCATCAAAAACGTCCGCTCAAGGTTGTGTGATGTTACCTTGGACGGACGCTTTTTTCAAGTCATTTCCTCTGAAAAGTTTTCTATACCGAATTGCCGCACAAATAGTCAATCACCGTCAGCTTGGGCACGCGGTAAATCCGCCCCATGCGGACGCTCTGCAGCCGGCCGCTTTGAAGCAGTTCGTACGTTTTGCGCCGCCCGATCCCCAGCATTTCCTGTACCTGCTGCGGTGTCAGCGCGTCAGGGTATTCCCGGAACATCACGTTGTACTGCCGCGCCATTTTTTCTTCTCTGCTCATAAATATTCCTCCCCCTCTTGACAAATGCTTTGTAATTGTATATGATGATTACATCAATTACATTTGTCTAATATATAGACGATGAGAAAGGCAAAAACGGTACTGATGGGAGGAAAAAGTTTTGAAAGAGAAAACAGCGGCTGATATCCGGGAAGGAAAATTAAATGAACGGCTTACAGAGCTGGCCGAACAGGGCAACTGGACCGGCGTACTTAAAGCGCTGGACGATTACGACGCCAACAATGAACGGCGGCATTCGGATCATCGCGCCGACATGGACGTGACTATAGTTGACCGCGATCCGGAGGAGGGCGAATGCTACCGTGTTGCCGATCTGCTGAAGCTGAGCTGCTTGGAGGATTGGGATGACATCATCTTTTCTCAGAAGCCGGAGGATTTGCACCAGTTGGTGGAGGAATACCCAACCAGCGCGGCGCTTAAAGAGCTTAGCCCGAGGCAGAAAGAAATCCTTCTGGAAAACATTGTGCACGGAACGACCACCCAGGAGCTTGCTGACAAGGCCGGCTGCACGGTCCGCAACATCACAAAGCGGCGGCAAAAGGCCCTGGAGCGTGTACGGTGGCTGGTGACCGGCAACAGCGGCGAATGCTATACGGATACCGCCGCAATCATCCTCGGCTGGATAGTGGTTCCAACTTTCATGCTGGGCTGGGAAATTTCAAGGAGGATTTATCCCAGAATCAAAATGGCTTTCGTTTCGGCAGCATAAATGCAAAAAAAAGACCGCTACGTCTTGCAGCGGTCACTGAAATATGGTAAATTGATTACAAGAATTACATGGAGGAATCGTCATGGACTTGAAAGCCATGTTTCCCAATCTGAATACCATGTGGGTACGCTGGTCTGCGTATGAAATTGCGGACTACCATGGCGTCAGCTATCTGATGCCTTCTCCCTGCGCGGAAGCGTTCCGATATAACTGCGCTGAGCAGCCGGAAGCCCTGGTTGCCGACGCTTTGGAACTGGGACGGCAGATCACGGAGAACCCCGACGACGTTGACCGCGCGTGTGCCGTGTTTGCGGCCCGCCACGGGCTTTTGGGGCTGGGCGGCGGCAAAGACGCAGGCCCATTCTCAAGCGGCGACGTGGCCCCGTGTTACCGCCCCGTAAACGAGAAAGAATACGGCGAAGAGTTAGATCGCTTCAAAACGGCGTTGCAGGCGCTGTACCGGCATTTCGTTTCTACACGAGATGATACGGTTGTTGCATTCGATGAGATACCTGCTATAACCGGTAGCCCACGTTATAGGTTGACCTCCGGCCAGACGCCGCAGCTTGTCTGGGATACGGACAGTCTATTGAACGTCCTCCACCTTGCCTACGCCGCCTTAATTACTACCCCCTCCGCTCCGCTCAAGGTCTGTAAGAACTGCGGAAAGGTGTACTACAACCCACACGCTAAAAGCGAGTTCTGCGGGACAAAGTGCAGGAATTACTATAACGTCAAGGTATTTCGAGAGAAAAGCAAGTAAAACATGAAAATGTAAGTTTCGGAAAGTGCATTGCAACGGTGAATGTTCGAAACTATTTTTATTCTTTCGAAAAAAGTAAAATTCCGCTTTATTCAAACTGATTTTCTCGTTTAAAATATTGCCTACGAGCGGCAAACAAAGAAGTACGATTTTTCTCCTCCGTGCCATTAGGATTCGCGTTCTGATTTGGATCATCTATACATCCGCATACAGTCCTGCGTGGCACGAACGCACCGGCGGGCCGGTGGTACAATCCGCGTAAATTGCGAACGCTGTGAATGAGAGAGGCGGCTGGCGGACTCCACGGGTGCATTGATCCATGGGATTATGTATCAGGTGTTTTGCCTCCATCCCAACAGCTTCGGTTTTGAGATAGAAAAAGCATTGCAGACTATCAATTTGCTTTTTTTGCAGATATGTGTTATACTAAAAAAATCAATATAAAAGAACCGTCTTTGAGAAGGGCTTTTGGTATTGCGCCGCAGGGCGCACTATGAAAAGCTTTTTTTTTGCAAGACGCCATAAATTAGTGTTTACAGAATCAATGCGCTTCGCGCCTACACAATTCAAAAACGCCGTCTATGAATTGCCATTGAGACGTTTTGAATTGTTCAGCAGGCATTAAATTAAATGTCAGGAGGAATTACAATGGAAATCATTCAGGCAGAAATGCGGAACCCCGCGGCAAAGGCAAAGCAGCTTAGGCGATCTGGTATCATCCCCTGCGTGATCTGCGGCGCAGAGCTGAAGGAATCTCTCTTGATTCAAATTGATCAGAATACGGCAAGACAGCTCAGGCGCACCAAGCGGGCCGGGAGCAAAGTCGATATCCAGGTGAATGGAAAGATCTATCACACGCTCATAAAGGACTTTGAATATAATAGTCTGAATGATGCGGTTGTCCATATTAGCTTTTATATTTTGGGCGCTGGGAAAAAGGTCAACAGCGTCGCTGACATTATACTGCTCAATAAGGACAAGGTCCAAGGCGTTTTGGAACAGATGCAGCTGAAGATCCCTCATGCGGCGGAACCGGAATATTTACTGGACGCCGTTACAATTGACCTGAGCGGTATGCCGATTGGGACAACGCTCACGATCGGTGATATTCCTGCCTTCCAAAGCGATAAAATTGAATTGCAGGCCGATCCAAACAGTATCGTATTGCGTATCAGAGACAGGAAACGCGCTGAAACAAGGCCATCTGAAGCAAATACGGAAGCAGCGGAGTGATTTTTAACGCTTAAAAGAACTGTCCTCGTCCTCATTGGGCGAGGACGCGTTTGTATAAAAGGAGGAAAAATGGACCTCATCGGACAGCCAGTCAAACACGAAGCGTTTGGCTCCGGTATTGTAACCGATTTATCAGATGGCATTGTGACAGTCTGTTTTCAAAACAGTGAAAAAAGATTTATTTATCCTGACGCCTTCCATCACTTTCTGACCCTTAAAAATCGGAAAACCCAGCAGTACATTGAAAGTCAGATCAAAGACCGGGAAATCGCAGCTCAGGAAAAACGGCAAGCTGAGCAGGTTGAACGAGACCGAAAGAACAAATTGTTGAATTTCCAAATCACTGCGAATTCTCACGCCGTTTTTCATGTTGCTCCAGAGCAGATTGACCAGGTCATCAGGACGTGTCAAGTCTCCACGGGAACCTACTTGAGCGGATCTGCCCGAGGAATGCCGAGAGTCGCGGACCGCCTGAAACCGAATTCCGTATGCTTGCTTACCACACGACTTGCCGGCAGGAGTGAGCAGGAGCGAAATATCTTAGGCGCTTTTATGGTTGAGCAAGATTTTTTTGGAGCAGATGTCCGCGACGGCATGATCAGTGGACACCCACAATATCGAATTTTTCTTCCAGAAAAACCCCAATTGTTTTTTTGGGAATATTTTGGGGGAAATCCCCAACCCCGCTGGGGAAACACGGCGTTCAAATACTGCTCCGAAGATGTGATGAATAAGATATTGGCCGGCATGACAGCGCTGCTGAATCAGTCTGAGCAAAAGAATACGGCCATGGATTTCTATCGGTATTTCTGCAAGATAAACCGTCTGCGCCCGCTTATAAACGTGGAAGCGTGCAGCGATGAGGAACAGCAATGACGGCAATCACTCAATTTTTTCTGAACGTTCCCGCTTTGCGTCTTGGTTTATTTTTGAGGAAATGGTTCAAAGTCTCGCCGACATCGAGGCGTAGTAGCCGGAAAACAATAGCGTCAGCTCCGGTTGGGTGCTTCAGTGTCCCTGTTCCTTTGAGAAGACGAAGCTGGTCGTCCGGAAGATGGCGGAGTTGCTGGTGCCTGGATCTGGTGTGGAAGGAGCTTGTGACAGATCCGATTGTATGGCCGTGGGTTATGACATTGAAAACCCCACCGACCTTGCCATCAGCAGCAGTTACGGCGGCGAAACGACCACAGGCCGCTATAGCGTGAAGAACCTCGAAGTACACCCACAGCACAGCCAATCTTGACCGGCAGACCTCCTGGGAAATTGCAATTTTAAATTATTTCCCTGATTTTGTGCTATATGCTATAATATGGGTATATTTTTGTTGACAAAATAAAGACAGTGGTACGATAGGGGGTAACATGAACAACAAAACAATCAAACTGGGGATCGGATTTGCCACCGGACGCAAGAGCTTTAAAAAGGTACTCAGCTCGTACATTTACAGCTGGAATGAGTCAGGGATTCGGGACAAGCTACAGGCGAATGTCAGCCTCAGCCTGTTTGTCGCCTATGATGTCGGCTACTCTGGTACGCAGTCCACGGATTATACCAACCTGAATCAGGAAATGGTAGATGCGTTTAATGAAATTGTATTTCTCGGTTCTAAAAATGCACAACGCAGTGTTCAGCAGCTCATCGACGACGGATGTCTGACTGCCGCTGACGCCAAGCTGCTGTTTGGAGGCGGCTATGCAGGAAAGCGCAACGCCATTGTTTATGCTGCACTGGAGCACAAAATGGACTACCTTCTGTTTCTGGACGACGATGAATATCCGGTGGCCGTGACCAAGAGCCGTGATAACTGCCTGTGGAGTGGGCAGTATGTGTTGCTCTCCCATTTGCAGAACATTAAAAACGCAGACATCACCAACGGATACCACTGCGGCTATATTTCCCCCATCCCGCAGATGCGCTTTGACGAGTCAATGACAGAGTTGGATTTTAGCCGCTTTATCGAGGTGATTAGCAACGACATTGTCAACTGGGAATCCGTCAAACGCATCCAACAAAACGGCGGCATTACTTATGCGGATATTCCGGTACTGCTCGCCAATGAGGCCGTTCCGGTCGCAGAGGTCAATCACTGCAAGTTTATCTCCGGCTCCAACCTTTGCATCAATCTGACGGCCCCGGAAAGAACGTTCGCATTCTACAATCCACCTGGCGCCAGGGGTGAGGACACCTTCCTCAGCACCATGCTCAGCGATCGCGTTGTGATGCGCGTTCCCTGCTATACCTTCCACGACGGATTTTCCGCCTATCACCATTTACTGGATGGAGTTCTCCCGCTGCATCTGGAGCCGATTCTGCCGGCCAGCAGCGCGGTGGTCACCCGCTTCTATAACGCCTGCGTCGGGTGGATTCGCTATAAGCCGCTGCTTCTCTATGTCACTGATCCAACCGCCTATGAAGCTACCATCACGGCGATGAAACGGACACTGGGCGAGATTTTGCCTAAGCTGTGCGCCTTTTTTGATCGTCCGGAATTCATGAACCTCTCCACGGAACTATCCAAGTACAGCAAATCCGTTCCAAAACACTACCAACAGTTTCTGCAAATCCAGACAGCATGGACGGCCTTACTCAAGGGAAAAAAGTAGTATGGTACCCCAAGCTGTGCCGCCGCCTGCTTCACGCCAACTTCGTCGGACAGCTTCACCGCTTCTTCTTTAAATTCCTTGTCATATTTGCGCATTGTAAACACCCCGTTATTCTTTCCTCAATTCTATCACTTTTGGGTTGTTTGCCCTCTCCTCTTTTATGATACCCTTCCATTTATAATATCCCTCCAAATTGCTCTCTATGGACTCAGCACAGCACCAGGAAATGTAGCCGTTTTGCTTTTTCCTGTATGTGCAGTACCAGCGGGATCCGTCATAAACCTCGTCTGCAAAATTGATATACGATTCGGCGGGCGAATAGTTCACGCCCCAGCTCTGCCACCATACCGGCAGCTTGAGCTTCAGCCCATCGTCGGTATCGAAATAGCATAGCAGCATGGGCTTATTTCTGTGCCAGCACCGGAAGGCCAGGGTGCCGATGAATTCGCCGGTATTCTCCGGATAGCTGTAATCATCCAGCGGTGCGGCGTCGCGCCCCTCGCGAGTACGAATGATCTGCGCCCTGCAAGGGAACATTTCTTCGTATGTCATAAATCCTCCTCATAACTCAAAATTTTGCTTCTGCTGTTGTTGGCTCATCTCATATCTCTGCTTCAATTCGTCAAACAACTCCGGCGGAATGGAACTGATGAATTCCTGGTATTCCCGCAGCTCATAAATCAGAGACTGGCCCTCCTGCCGTTCTTTCTGCAGCGCCCACTGCGCTCGCTCTGTCTCAAAGCGAAATGCAGATTCATTCTCCCTTAAAATTTTGAGCTGGTCATCGTAGGGCTTAAGCTTTGATTCAAAGGCGTTTATCCGCGGATACCAATCCATCAGTAGCTTCAGCACCTTCTCTTTCTGTTTGCCTGCGTTAAAAGCGCCAATGTTTTCGATCTCAGTGCGGATTTCGGTCATCTCGTCGGTCAGGCGGTGCGCTTGCTTATAAAGCCAAGTCGGAATGTGCTTTCGCTTGGTTGCGGCCGCAGCCTGACCACGCTCCAACTCCGGAAACTCCGCCGACATGTGATCGTGGAATTTGTCCTGCCACTCAACCAATTTGTCACGTCCACCCATAACCTCCTTGGCCGAAAGACGCTTATCCTTTGTCAGTGGCACAAAGCAGATGTGCATGTGCGGGTTATGCTCGTCCATATGGACGACGGCGGAGAAAATGTTTTCCTCGCCAATCTCGCGTTTGAGAAACGCAAGCGCGTGCTCAAAATAAAACCGAACCCGATCCTCCGGCAGCCCGGCGAGGAACTCCGGCGTTGCGGTGATGATGGTGTCGATGAACTTCACGCTGTCCTTCCGCACCTTCAATTTTGGATTTTCTTTCTGTGCTTTCTCAATTCGGCTCTGAATCTCGCCGTAGTATTGCAGGCGCGGCTGGACGAGATGATAGTTGAGATGAGAACGCTCCCTATCAATGTCGGGGTTGCTGCCGTAGCGTTCCTTCGTACGTTCATGGTGCTTTTCGATGGCGGTCGCCGATCCGCCTTTTCGTTTCTCAAATCTCAAAATAGCGTAGGGCATAAATCAGAACTCCTTTCCATTCAACGACGCTGAGATGTAATCGTCAGCTTTTTTCACATACCACCCGCCAATATGAAAACGTGCCCGCGCTGCCTGCCCTGCGGGGCTGCCTGCGCGAACACGTTTTCCCGCCCGACAAGAAAGTCCGGCCCCTCAAAGGCGGGCCGGACTTTTTGCCGTGCGTTTGGCTGGCGGTATAACGCACTATACCTTGCCGTTGGCAAGGTGTGCGGCCGGGGACACCCCGGCACCCCGTCGGCGGCTCGGCAGCGCCCGATCCACAAATGGATACTCATACTCGGGCACCGCTTCACCGCAGTTTTTGCCGCCGTACTAACCCTGCTGTTACTCGGATGCGGCAGCAAAAACCACGCGCACGGCGCGGGACGCAGAACAATAGACGAGGGGAACTGCGCCATGTATGGATAGCCGTCACGGAAAAATGCACAGCATAAAAGTTTTGAAAAAATAAGTTTATGCTATCGATAGCATAAACTTTCAATTTTTGCTCTTGAGCGGAGTTTAATTCCTTTAAGCATGGCATAAAAGAAGACTGCATCCAAACAAAAAGTTCAGACACAGCCTCTGTTTTATGCAGCCTAAATTCAGCGTATCAATTTTGGATTGTACTCCGGTATGAAAAATGCGCAGGTGCTGAGCACGGCAACTCGCCTGTCGCTCTGAATAGAATTTAGCTGTGCGGCAAGCATCTCGACTTGCGCCGGAAGCAGATTATCTCCCGGATCGTTGCCGACAAGCCGCCACGACTTGCTGATGTTTTGCCCGATGACAATATTGCATTCTTCTTTTGTTGCGGCGAACTTACGATAATCGTGATTTCGGTTTTCCCGATTCACACGGGCCTTGTATTCTCCCGCAATCAGCTCATCAAGAGTCGCATAGTAAGAATCAAAGTCCGGATCAGGAATAGACGCCATGTGATAGAACGCCTCCACCATCGGGTAATTGATGTACAGCTTTCCCATATCAGACGATTCTACAAAGTACCTTGCCATGCCGCTGATCTTCTCCGGCGTGAAGCCGGGATCGTGCGGATCAAGATCAAAGATCAGAAGGATGTCAGAATAGAACTCGTCAAACAATGCTTTTTTCGACGGATCGGGTTCCCGTGATTTCAGCAGCTGGAGCAAGTCCATGTCAGCGGGATTATTATCCTCAAACATCTCACGATATAGTGTGTAGATATTCGTGCAGTAGGAAATGATCTCATATTTGATATCAATCTGATAAACGGACAGCAGCCGCTCCATCAAAGCGACGTCTGTCTTTGCTCCCTCGACCAGCACGAGAATTTTCCGTTTCTCCTCAGCCATTGAATTCACCGCTCATATAGAGCTTCTCCAGATTGTGTCCCTCCCGAAGCTCCCGATCGGTGGCATTGGAAAATGACGTAAGCTCTTCTCCCGTCAGAATGAAGTAGCAGTCCGGACGCATGATGCGGTTGGAGAGCAGGTTCGTATTATGGGAAGTGAGGATGGTCTGGAATCCGGACATATGCTCCAGAAGCTCAACAAGCGTTTCGGCCAACTCATAATGATAGAACGCATCAAACTCATCAATGAACATCAGAGAAACGTCGGCAGAGGTTTTGTACCAATAGAAAAATGTGTAAAGCGCTTTCGTACCGCTGGACGCAACCTTGAAAAATGGCAGCGGTTTTCTGGTATCAAAGTACAGGCGCTTGGTTCCATCAGCATCTTTCTTCGCAACCAGATTTTCTTTAATTCCCGCCTTGTGCAGGAAAGACTCTGGTCAAAGCGATGTAAGGACGAGGCGCTGCGAGGTACGGTCAAGGAGGTGATCCGTCAGGTCTCGCACTCGAAGAAATGGAAGAACACAGTACCGATGCTCGACGAAAACGGCGAGCCGGTGCTGAACAAATCCGGCAAGCCCGTATTTGTGAAGTCGTACAGCATCCTTCAGGATGAGCTGTTCGATCACATGAGGGCTGCCGGATTTCTTGATGTCGAGCGCGGAACGCGGGGCAGCACCGCCGAGCACCTGACGAGCCTGGACTATCAGGTTCAGCAGGACGAGGCACGGCTGGAGAACATCCATGCGACGATCACCAAACAGGAGGACAAGCTGAGTGCTGCGGAGGCGAAGCTCTCCGAAACGAAGATCGTCTATAAGAAGAACGAGGCCATCGCCAAGACCTACAACGAGATCGATACGATGGGAAAGAAAGGACTCGGCGGCAAGTACGCGGTTTCTAAGGAGGACTATGTGTGCCTGACGTCGCTGGCAAAGGAGGGCATTGCCTCCCGCGGCGAGATCGGACGCCTCAACGACACGCTCGGGTATTGCAACCGGCGCATCAGTTCGCTTTCCTCAGCCGTGAACCGGCTGGAGGCCAAGCTCGACGAGATGACGGAGAAGTACAGACGCCTCGTCGAGATCACGAAGCCCTATCTGCTCGCGCTGGATCAGTTCCCGGAAAAGGTCAGGGACTTCTTTGACAGGCTGTTTCCACCGAAGCAGAAGGAGCCGGAGCGCGAGCTGCCGGAGCCCAAACCAAAAGCCAGACACAGGGATGACCGGGAGCGATAAGGGCCTCATCGACGAGACCATTTAACTTCTTGTCCTCTTGTTCGCTTATTACAAATTCAGAAAGGAAAAAAACGTTATGAAAGAAATCACCTGCACGATCACGAAGAAGCTCGCCGTTCTGTCCGAGAAGGAAAACGGCTATTCCAAACAGGTCAACATGGTCTCATGGAACAACGCCGATCCGAAGCTCGACCTCCGGGAGTGGTCTCCCGACGGCAAGTGCATGAAGGGCCTCACGCTGAACGAGGAGGAGGGCCGGAAACTGTATGAGGCGCTCTGCACACTGTACGGAGCCGGACAGGAGTAATTCTTCCTTAGCCGGTAAAAAATCGGGGCAGTCGGGAACGGCTGCCCCTTTCCATTTGAAGGGGTGATACAATCTCAGTTTTCTGTGCTGTGAAAAGCAGCATCTCTACAAAACAAGCCGCTGAGCATTACGGCGTTAAGCTGAACAGCGGCGGATTTACCCGGTGTCCGTTTCATGAGGACGGCGTTCCCAGCTTCAAGGTTTACGACGACGGCTTTTATTGTTTCGGCTGCCATGAGCACGGCGATGTGATCGATTTCGTTTCCAAGCTGTTCGGACTGGATGCAAGAGAAGCTGCCGAGAAGCTCGCTGCTGATTTCGGCATCAGCGATTCTTCCTTCTGTCAGGCAAAACCTGTTCCGCCGGAAAAGTCGGACGCTGAACAGAACCGAAAGCGGCTCGACCAGAGCTGGGGCGTCCTTTGCGATTATCTTCATTTACTGTGCGATTGGAGAGAGCGGTATTTGCCAGACAGAGAGGATGAGGACTGGCGGTCTCAATTTTGCGAGGCCTTGCAAAACACGGATCGGGTCGAATATCTGCTGGACTGCATCTGGGACTGTCCGGTAAGTGAAGCTCCGGCGCTCATGGAGCAGGTCGGAGCCGAGATTGAACATTATCGAAATAGAGTTGAGCAACAGAAAGGACGTGATCGGAATGGAAACGATCATTTGCAGCAAGAACGGTCTGCTGATCATGCGGAATAATGTCATCTTCAACATCAGGCTCAAGACAGCGGAAAAAGCGAAAGATTCGCTTGAAATCAGGCTTGCGAGGCTGATTTCAGAGGAGGCGGAGCATGAAAAATAACGATTTTTTTACGATTTGTGAATCGGGTATTGACATTTTCCTGCTTAAAGGCAGCATCGTTGTCGAATGCGGCAGGCTGCTGCTCCGGGAAGGCTACAAAATCAAAATTCTCAACACGATCAACTTCAAGAAATCCATGCACTACAATCCGTTCGCGTATATCCACTCCGAAAAGGACATTTTGAAGCTCGTCACCACGCTGATTGCCAACACCAAGGGCGAGGGAAAGTCCGGTGATGATTTTTGGGTTAAAGCCGAAACGCTGCTGTATGTGGCTCTATCAGAAAATCTATCAAGCGCGCACCATAGGCAAGAAAGTTGCCGTGAAAGAGGCCATTCGGGCCGAGGACAGAGCCAGAGGCATCTACTATCTTCCAAACCAAACGAGGGCAATGCAGAAAGGAGCAGCAATATGAACAATCTGAAAGAACACATCCATGAAAACGGCATCGACTATGTTCTCTGCGGCGATTACTACATCCCGGAAATCCAGATACCCCGTCAGGAACGGCCCATTGGTCACTACGGCAAACTTCGGAAGGCATACCTCCGGGAATTCAGACCAGTGCTGTATCAGGGGTATATATCCCAAGGCAAACTCTTTGAACACCTCACCAATGTAAACAAGCAGGCTCAGGAGCGGATGGATGTCATGATGGAGCAGATAATCCGGGAATGGGGCGTAGACGAGGCACTGAAGGCCGAGAACGAGATGGGCTGGGTGCAGATCATGAATCAGGCTCGGCACTGCGCCGATGAGGTCATCAAGCGTGAGCTGATCTACTGCTAAGGAGGCAAGATCATGTTTCCTCCGAAACTGTTGCTCAAGTCTGTACTCGTTGCGGTGATATTCGTCATAACGTTAATGGAGTGGGTTGGGGTTTCCTCATGTGATCAGGCGGTGTCCTGGTAAACATTCTTGTCAGGCATTGTACCTCTTGTGGCAATCTCCATCTTTTTTCAGAGCACTCCGAACAAGGAGGCTTAGCGCATTTATCATTTTCATTTTCTCCTGCGCAGGAGAATGGATCGTTGCAAAATTGTCAGGATTTTCTTATTATTTACAGGTCATTGTATACAACAGACTTTAATTATGGAGGTAAATGAAAACATGAAAAAAAGAGCAGAGGTATATTTCCCGGATATCTTTTGGAAATACTTTGATTCATATCGGCGGAGGGAAATCTCTAAGGAACAGTTTGTAGAAAAGACGGGATTGAGTAAAAGTAAAATCGACATTTGTATTCACGATTTGAAAAAAGAGCAGTTCCAAAAGCGTGATTTCATGTTATAATATTGTTGATTGCACGATGGAGGGAAGAACATGGAACTTGAAAGATATATTCCTCAGGATCTGCTTGGCCGGTTTGAGTTTTACAATTATAACCATGCTATTGAGATAATTACCCAAGCATTCCCTGATGAATGGACTGAGTTGGTTGATTGCCTTCGGAAATTGAAAATAACCACAGATGATTTGCGCGAAGCAGGTGGAAATGAGACAAGAATACCCAAAAAATTTGATGATGTTCTGTATCCTTATGGGTGGCGAGAAATAAGAATTTCTGGAGACCTTCATATTAAATTTTATCCTCGCCAAGCGGAGCAACGTGGCCGTTTTTCGGATGTTCCATTTGACGAAAGGGTAATTCAGCAATATATAGACGGTCATAATATTGATTTTCTAAAAGGGCGTGTAGCTTTCGACTTAGAGTGGAATAGTAAGGATCAGACATTTGATCGAGACCTTTTGGCAATGCGCACCTATTACGACTGTGATATTATTAGTGCCGGGATTATCATAACGAGATCAAAAGAACTTAATGACGTCTTCAAGACAGTTCAAGATGAGGACGGCAAACCCATCATGCGTAAGTATGGATCAAGCACGACGTGGATGGGAAAATTATTGTATCGACTGAACTCGAGAAGAAACGGTGGCTGTCCAATTTTGGCAGTTGGCATAAAGAAAGGATGCATTTCTGATTGGACAGGAGGTGGTGAGCATGGAGAACATTCAGCTGACGAGTGAGAGCTTGATATCTTTCTGCGGTGAGAAAAAGTACTCAACAATTTATGCTGATCCGCCATGGCGTTTTCAAAACAGGACTGGTAAGGTTGCGCCAGAACATAAAAGGCTCAATCGTTACGAGACAATGACGCTTCAAGATATTGAAGCACTTCCTGTACTTCAGATAGCCGCTGAAAAAAGTCATTTGTATTTGTGGGTTCCTAATGCTTTACTGCCTGACGGTCTTGCAGTAATGAAAGCATGGGGATTTGAATATAAAGGCAATATTATCTGGGAGAAGATACGTAAAGATGGGCAGCCGGATGGCCGAGGTGTGGGATTCTATTTCCGTAATGTGACTGAGATGCTGCTTTTCGGCATTCGCGGAGATAACAATAGGACATTGGCCCCTGGGCGTTCGCAGGTCAACTTGATACGTACCCAAAAGAGGGAGCATTCCAGAAAGCCGGACGAGATAATTCCAATTATTGAAAGCTGTTCATCTGGCCCATATATTGAGTTGTTCGCGCGCGGTGATCGTGATGGTTGGGACATGTGGGGAGATCAGGCAAACTCGGATTATGAACCGACGTGGAACACATACAAAAACCATACTCAACGTGTAGAGTTTGAAACCGCACAAAAGTAAATAAGAATATATATCATCAAGAGCGATTAGTTTTTACTGATCGCTCTTTTTTTATTTCAAGGCCCTAATAAGGAGGATCACCATGAAGTCAAACAACTATGAATATGAAATTGAAAAACTCCGTGCCGAGAAGGAGCGCAATGACGCCAAGCTCCGATATTGCAAAAACCAACTTAAAGCTCTCAGCCAAGAAGAACAGAACCTCGAACGTAAGGCCCGCAACCATCGTATCTTCACCCGCGGAGCAATGTTGGAGGGCTTCCTTCAGAACCCTTTGCTACTGACGGACGAGCAGGTTTACTCTATCGAGGGTCAAACGGTCACGATCGATGGCGGCACCGTAAAAGTGGCCTATACTGATTACGCTGGCATCAGAGCAAATAATGTTTATATCAAAGGCGGCGCAAGCGTTACGGTGAGCGGTTCGCCGCAAAATGCAATGGGCGCAGTTGTCGCGTACACGCTTCTATCCGTCGATGCAGGCACGCAGTCCATCACTCTCCCCAGCGGTGGCAGCGTTGGCTCCTACGTGTTGACGGTGGGCCAAGAAAGTATGCCCTATCAGACCATCCTGAACGGCGCCACCCCCGCCGCCTCCGTCACCATCAGCAAGAAATCCGATTCCGGCTACATCGGCGGCAGCACCACATCTTCGACCACGTCCACCGTCGTCGTCGACGGCAAGACCACCGATGCCGGCAAGGTGACGACCACTACGAACGCCGACGGCACCAAAAACAACACCGTTGCCGTCGACCCCGCCAAGCTCGAAGCACAGGTTGCGGCCGCCGACACGGGCAGCAGCGTCGTCGTCACCGTTCCCGCTTCGACTGGCTCCGCGAACACCCAGATCGTCCTGAAGGACGTCGAAAACCTTGATGCCAGGAATATGTCCCTGGAGATCAGGACCGGCGGCACGACCTACACCGTCGCCCCCAACGCCATCGACACCGCAAAGGTGGCCGCCGAACTCGGCGCGTCCGACACGAGCAAGGTCCCGCTCACCGTCACCGTGACCCCCGTCAAGCAGAGCGACGTTACCGTCGCCAGGGGCACGCAGGTCGCCGACCCCGTGAAGTTTGAGGTCACCGCGACCTACGACGGCAAGACCGTCGCCGTTTCCAGCTTCAGCCACTATGTTGAGCGCACAATCGCAATTCCCGCCGGCGTCGATCCAAACAAGATCACCACCGGCATCCGCGTCGAGGACAGCGAGCAGGTCCCGACCTTCGTCTCCAAAAACGCGAACGGGGTCTGCACCGCGACGATCAATTCGCTGACGAACTCGACTTATGTCATCGTATACAACGAGAAGAGTTTTGCGGATACTGCAGGCAAATGGTATGAAAAGGCCGTCACCGAGATGGCCTCCCGCACCATCATCAACGGCAAAACTGCGACGACTTTCGACGGTGAGAGCAACGTTACCCGCGCGGAGTTCGCGGCAATCCTCACCCGTGCGCTTGGCCTGCCCAGCGGCGGAAGCAGCAGCTTCTCCGATGTTTCCAGCAGCGCATGGTGCTATGGTTCCGTTGGCGCGGCAGTGAAGTACGGCATCATCAAGGGCTACAAGGATGGCAGCTTCAGACCCAACGCAAATATCAGCCGGGAGGAAGCCATGGTCATGCTGCAGCGCGCGGCGGAGGTCGCGGATTACGCCGGAACCAGCGGCTCTCTGGATGGCTTCTCTGACGCTTCTCAGGTTGGCGCATGGGCGAAATCTGCCGTGGAGTTCAGCGTGGGCAGCGGCCTGATTCAGGGCAATGGTGGCAGGCTGAATTCCAGAAGCAGCATCACCCGCGCGGAGGCCGCGGTGGTCGTCCTGCGGCTGCTGCAAAAGGCAAAGCTCATCGACGTGCGGACCAACGTATAATCTTCAGAGTCTCCGTATTACCTTTGGAGGCGTAAAACACAGGAACAGTTAAAAGGACGATTACACCTCCTGAAGCTCATCTGAACGCGTCAGCAGATTGACGCACAGAGCCAAAGCGACGCCGATGTTTTCAAATCGGCCTCCCGCTTTGGCTCTGCGTCTGTCGGAACTCCTTAATGTCAGTACCGGCTGCGAATTGTGCGCAAGGGTATTTGGCCGTTTCCAGACCCTCCGGCAGTTTCGTGGAGTTTCTGTTCTGCTGAGTGCGGTTTGGCTTCTGCACGAACTTGTTTCCTTTCGGGATCATGGCGCACCTGCGGCTTGAGGTTTCCCCGGCGCAGGGGATAATACCTGATAAAGCTGTATTGGTCTGTCGAGGTTTCCGAAGGACTTTTTGCCCGCACAGCCTTCAGCTGCGAAAACGGGGATCAAGGCGGACACTTTTCAAAAACAGCCCGTGCGGATACGGGCGTGACAGTGATTGGGCCTCGTTGCGTATCAGCTGTCAGCTGGTGGGCGTGGGCGCATACGAAACTCCCGCCTGATTTCCGGCAGGAAGTCAGGCGGGAGTTCTGGCTGCAAACAGAGGCTTGTCATCAGAAAACGGGTGTTGTGTGGGGTCCACATAGAGACATCCTGTCTGGCATTGCGACAGGCACACCGCGCCGGCAAGAAGGCGGTGCGGAATGTTTCCATAGGGGCAGCCGTTTCCGGGCCCGGAGGCGGTACTTTGATCTGCGGCAAGGGGCGCAGGATCAACGCGAAACTCGGGAACGGGTTCGGCAGCAAACGTTTATCCGGCCGGGAGTGCCGGTGATTCTCCCTGCGAAATCATTCCGGCGAGCACTGCAAAAAGCACTTCGGGGTCAATGGGCTTTGCGACGTGTCCGTTCATGCCTGCCTCCAGACATTTCCGGATGTCGTCATCAAAGGCGTCGGCAGACATGGCGATGATTGGAATACCGGCAGCGTCCAGACGGCCCATCTGCCGGATCGCCTTTGCCGCCTCGCGTCCATTCATCTCCGGCATCCGAATATCCATGAGGATCGCGTCGAAAAAGCCGGATTCCGATGCGGCAAACAGCCGACAAGCCGCCTGACCGTTTTCCGCGCAGGTCACCTCCATGCCCTTCGACTCGAGGAGGGCTTTCGCAATTTCCGTGTTCATTGCGTTGTCCTCAGCCAGCAGAATGTGACGTCCGCACAGGACGGTCCATGCCTGCTCCGACTTCTCCGCCGCACCGGGCAGCGATTCGGCGCGTTCAAAATCCAGCCGAACCGTAAATTCCGTACCTTTGCCGGGTTCGCTTTTGACGGAGATCGTTCCGTCCATCAGTTCAACGAGTTTTTTTACAATGGAAAGACCCAGCCCGGAGCCGACTGTGTCCGCGGATTGCCGCTCCTGCGCAAACGGCTCGTACATTTTTGCAAGAAATTCCGGGTTCATCCCGCATCCGGTGTCGCTGACCGTGATCCTGTCATGCACCATGTATTCGTTCAGATGCTCACATTCAACTCTGAGGGACACCTGCCCGTTTTCCGGCGTAAACTTGACTGCGTTGGACAGAAGATTGATGACGATCTCCTGAAGACGCAGCGCGTCAACGAGAACGGGCACTTTTGCCGCGCGGCTGTCGTCCATGGTGAATTTGATATGCTTCTCATCGGCGGACGGTCTGATGGAGGAGACGACTTTTTGGAAAACCTCGTCGTAAACATGGGGCGCGGGCTTCAGAATGATCTCGCCGGAGGAAATCTTCGAGAGATCCAGCGTATCGTTGACAAGGTCCAGCATGATGTTTCCGGCTGACCCGATTTTTTCAATATAGCCGTCCTTTTCGGACATATCTCCGACGGACCTGGCCAGATCGGTATAGCCGAGGATCGCGTTGAGCGGCGTTCGCATATCATGGCTGACGTTTGACAGAAATTCCGACTTCATGGCGTCGGCGCGGCGCACTTCATCAAGCGCCTTTTGCAGCGTTTCCGCGCGTTCGCGTTCCTGCCGCATTTCCTCCGTGACGTCGGAGCCGAAAAAGAGAATCTCCGTCCTTCCATCGTCGAGGTACTGATAAGAGAGCTTTTCCTGCCGCACGTCCCCTGCGGACGTCTTGTAATCGAAAATAAAGCTGTACTCGTCCTGCCGGCTCAGCTCGTCGATCAAGGTATGGAATGAGGCTCTGCCGCCCTCCGCCTGCGCCGGGCTCTGCGTGTCGGGAATGATCCGGCTTATCACGGATTCGTAATCGCCCAGCATGAAATGGGCGGACATGTCCGAACGGTCGTCGGCATACTGGTAGTGGATTTTTCCTGTTTCGACGTCAATCAGAGCAATATAGTTGTATTCGCGCTTCGTGATGGCCGAGATCACTTTTTCCTCTTTGTCCTGCCGGTCAATGTCCACGGAATACAGGACGCTTTCAATATCACCGCTGGCCGGGTTCTGGAGCATATGGAGAAACAGCTTGATGAGATGGGTCTCACCGCTCTCCATCTTGCGGTGATACGTGATGGCAAGCTGCGTTGTGCCGGCCTGATACTGTTCCATCAGGCGTTCTCTGTCCGAGATTTCCAGAAAATGCGCTGCCTCGTCCGGACGCTTCATCATGGATGCGAAAACCTCGCGCAGGCCGTCTATCGTTTGCGCCCGGTTCTGCTTCAAAACGGTTTCGATGGTTCCGCGCCCGCCATTCAGGGTGTTTTGGGTGAGATTCAGACGGAGGACAAAGAGCGCTTCGGCGCTTGCGGTCAGAAGCTGCTCGAGAGAATCTTCATAGGCCCTGTATTCGTCTTCACTGCGGGCCCGTTCCACGGCATACCGGGCGGCCGCCCGCTGCTGGATGGAAACATATACGATCAGGAGCGCGATTGCCTCCGTGATGCCCATAAGCGGCAGCATGGGCAGTACGTACTGTACGCAGGGGCCCAAAACGGGGAAAAGGAAACACAGCAGGAACATGCCTTGGCCCTGTTCCTTTGCTTTTCTGCGTCTGCCTGCCGACCGGAGAACCGTCACTACGATTGCGCAGATCAGATAGAAATAAGAAAAACCGATGTAGGCGGCAAAGAGACTGCCGCGTGCGTACACGCCGTCGGAGCTGACAGAGTAAAAGACGTCGGTGAAAAGGTTGACGATCAAAAGGATAAACTCGACAAACGGACCGGCGGAGAACCAGAGCTTCGCCTTTTGAACCGGCGGGCGGCCGCTGACCCAATAATAGGCGTACGAGGTCCAGAGATAGCAGATAGCTGCCAGCGCGGCATAAAAAACAAACATCGCTGCCTGCATGGCAGCGGAAGAATGGGTTGGCAGCGCCTGAACGCACTCTGTCGCGAGAATAGCCGCACAGGAAAGCAGCATCTGGATATACGTCCTGCGGCTGTAATCCTTCTGCGGCTCCGCATATGCTGCGATGCCCAGAGACAGAACGACGCAGAGGCCAAGGATCGGGATTGCCAAATTCTCAGTTTTCAATAGAATATCTGTCATGGTTCTGCCTCATTTTGCTTTGCAAATGCAATTTCCGGCGTTGACCTGAAATCCGCAGCACGCTTGCCCCGAGCCGGCGGAAACTGTCCATGGTATATACATTTTTATAATATCAGCTTTGACGGGATAAAACAACAGCAGCCGTAATAATTATTCCATCTATTCAGGCGTTTTCATGGCTGGAGACGATATTTGCGCAATCATGCGGGACAGAAAACAGCAAAACGGCCGCCGCCATTGGGCGGTGATCGGAATGCTTTTTGCGTCCGGCCGGGTCGGCTGTCCCCGTCCTGCAGCCGTTTATGCCATGCGTCCGCAATGCCTTTGCAGGCGCGCCGCATGACGTCCGGATGACGACATTCCCCTCGCCGTCCATAAAGCAGGCGGTGGGGGGAATGTTTCGTGGGATCACCTGGGGTCCGACGGTTTCCTTTTCTTATGCTCCGGGCTCAGTTCGGCTTGAAACCATTTGTGCGCCGCGGTTCTGACAAATCGCTTTTCGCGCCGGCGTCAGGCCGCTTGCCCCTGTGCCTCTGCCGCGGCGACCCAAAATCCGCAATTTCCAGCTGCGGCGGGAGAGGTTCGTCAGACGCACGCCTGATCTGCCTGTTTTCCGGCATACCGGAAGAGAAAGACTGCGATCTGCGCACGGGTACAGGCCGCAGCGGGAGTGAAGGCGGTCGCTGTGGTGCCGACGACAATGCCCTGCCCGGCGGCCCACTGCAGCGCCTGATAGTAGCAGGCGGCTGCGTCGGCGTCTGTGAAGTTCCGGGTGCCCGTCGGAGCGGGGGAGCCCGCTGCCCGCCACAAAAACGTGACAAACTGCGCACGGGTCACCGCGGCGTCCGGAGAGAAGATGGCTGCGGAGGTACCCATGACGATGCCTTTTTCTCTGGCCCAGAGGACTGCCTTGCAGTAATAGGCGCCGCTGCTTACGTCGGTGAAGGGATTCGCCGTGCCGGCCGGCTCCGGGGAACCCATGGCGCGCCAGAGAAAGGTCACAGCCTGCGCACGGGTGCAGATTGCCGCGGGACTGAACGCGGCGGCCGCGGTGCCGTTGGTGATGCCCTTGTTCACCGCCCAAAGGACCGCGCTGCGGTACCATGCGTTCTCCGACACGTCGGCAAACGGCATTGCGGAGAGCGGGACAAAATCGTCAAGGATTTCCACGGCGGCGGAGCCTTTTACAGTCAGACTGACCTTGCCGCCGGAATAGCTGGCGGGCACGATCTCCTTTGTCCCGTCGGGGTAGGTGATCCGCGCGGAAACGGTGCCGTTTTCCCCACCCAGCGCCGCCGGGACGGTGATCGCGGTCTTGCCGGAGGAAGTGACCGCGGCCGTGGTCCTGCCCGCCGCCGTGGTAGAACTGGTGACCGTGGTTCCGTCGGCACGGGTCTCGGAGGAGGTCAGCGAGCCGTCTTTTTTGGTCACCACCGTGGTGACGGTGCCGTCCATGGCTCTGGTGGTCTCGGTAATGGTGCCGGTGGAGCTGTCGGTAACGGAGGTCGTGACGGAGCCGTCAGGATTGATGATCGCCGCGGAGGCGCCGGAGCCCCCGGAGGAACCGCCGCCGGACGTCTGCGCGCTGTAGGTGTTGGTGAAGGCCGCCGAGAATCCGCTGCAGGCGTCGCCGGTGACGTCACCGCCCGACTGCGTGTAATTTGCAAGATCCGTCTGCACGACGGAGTAGGTAATGGCATTGCCCGCGGAATCCCTGACGGGCAGGCCCGTCACGGTTCGCTGCCAACTGCCGTCTTTCTGCGCATCGTCTGCCGTGAGGATCAGGGAATCGCCCACGCGTACGCCGTCAGCCAGAATCCGGAACGTGATCGATGCCGGCTGATCGGCCTTGGCCTGGGCGCAGTACGCCCAGATGCCGGATATGGTGAGCCGGGTGCGGACGGGATAATTCGCGATGGTCTGCGTATAGCCGCCTGCCGCGTCGCCGGTGACCGCGCCGGGCGAAGCAAAGCATCCCGTCGGAGCCGTCTCCGCGGCGCAGTACAGGACTGGGATGTTGGCGGAGGTATAGGACGGGAGCGCTGTCCATTGATATGACCAGTTTCCGGACTCGTTCAGCGTCACGGGTGTTTCATAGTCTGTGTAACTCCCTCCGCCGTCCGTGCTCTGCCGGAGCTGCATGACGACCGAGGCGGGCTGCGCGGCGCCGACGTTCTCGAAGGACGCGGCGGTCGTGAAGCTTGTTGTCCGGTACGTGTTTTCAAATCCGCCAAAGCCGAAGTTGTGTATCAGGCTGAGCGTTTTTTCCGTGACGGCATAGCCGCCCAGCGGGTTGCCGTCTGCGTCGGTTTCTGTGAGGGTATAACCGTCCTCTGGCGCGTCTTTGTCCAGCACGCGGGCCAGATATAGTACCAGCCGTTGGAGGCGCTGAGGATTGCGGGATTTGTGACGGGGCTGCCTGCCGCGTCGGTTGTCACAGGAATCCCGTCCTTGCAGAGCGTCACAAGGACGGAGTCGGGACGATCCGCTTCAAAGCCGCTGTCATGCCATGCGACAAATGCCTCCACGGACATTTTGCCGCCGCCGTTATAGCTGTTGGTGACGACGGAGGTAAAACCGGCGCTGCCGCTCCCGTCGGCCATGCCCTCGCCGATTACGGTATAGCCGTCAGGCGCAGTCTCATAGACGTAATAGGTCAGGGTGGGATCGACGGGAATCGTCTCTGTCCAGCCGCCGGCATCGGTCAGCGTATAGTCTCCGAGCTTCTGCTGCCTGTTCGCGTCCGTATAGACGCTGAATACGGCTGAGTCCGGATGTGCCTCACCGCTTCCGTTCATGTTCCAGACGCAGGCGAGCGTCAGACTGGCCGGCGTGTAGGTGTTGGTGATGGTGCATGCATAGCCATCGGCTGCATTGCCCGCAGCGGCGGAGACCGTCTCCGTGTAGCCGGCTGCAGGCGCCTCCGCGGCAATATAGGTCTTTGACGCGTCAAGGCCGTGCCATGTGTAGGACGCGGCGGATGTGTTCAGGGTGACCGGGTTGGTAATTGCCTTTCCCTCGGCGTCGGAGGTGACAGGGGCGCCGCTGCTGTACCTGAGCGTCACGCTCACGCTTTGGGGATTGCCGTTCGCCGGCATCCCGGCGTCATTGTTCCAGTTTACGGTCGCCGTGAAGCTCGTGTCTGTCAGAGAAAACGAGCAGGCACCTGCCGCCGCGGAGCTGCCGCAGGCCCAGACGTCCAGTGCGGTCTTGTCGCCGCCGCACGAAAGAGCGGCGGCCGCGGAAGAATCGACCCCGGTCACGGAGTGGTCGGCCCCGTCTCCGACGGTCCAGTTGGCCGCCGTCCAGGGATATGCCGCATTGCCGGCTCCGGAGGCGGAGTTGTTGTAATAGACGACGGCGTCCGGAGCTGTGCCGTTGAGCCGCGTGATTTTGATTCCGCCGGTGTTTTGCTCCACGTCCAGCAGCGGAAAATGAATCTCGCCGCTTTTGAGAGTGAGCGCCGCGCTGCAGGTGGTTCCTGCGGGGACAACGCTGCCGCGGGCGTCCCTGCCGTCCCACGCTATGCTGTTGGTTCCCGGCACAAGCGCGTTGGAGAGCAGGACGGCGTCTCCGGTGCTGAAGCTCAGCACGATCTGATAAGAACCTGCATGGACGTCTTCCGCCGTGAAGCTGAATGTGCCGCCGCAGCCCGCATAGCCTTGCGCCGCCCCTCCGGCTCCGGTAAATTTGAAGTTGCTGATGCCGGATGCAGTGATTGCCTGCGGCGCCGCGATTTTCAGCGCGCGCAGAGCCTCATCCGACGGTTTCTCAAAAAAGAGCGCAAACTCCCTGTCAAGCGTGCTGTCGTAAGCCGAGGCGCTGAGCTCCACGCCGTGTTCCGACAGGTCGGAGAGGGCGTCGTTGTCGCTGCGCACGCTGTGCATGAGCGAGGAGGAGCCGGTTTCATCGACTTTCAGAAGACCGCGGTTGTCGGCAAAGAGCATAAGGTCTGAGGGATTCATGCCGTTCAGGTCCGCCTTGTATTGATATCCGTCGTCCGTAACGGCGTACACGCTGGAGCTGATGTCGGCACCGCCCGTATTGAGAAAGAGCTTGTCCGCGAACACGCGGCCGGGCTGGCGTGTGCCGCCGCTGTAAACGGATATGTCCCAGCTGGCAATACAGCCGCCCTTCTGCGTTTCGGAAAAGGGAGCCGTATCTGTGACGTCCCTGGCCACAGGCGTGTCGCCGGTATGGGACGAGGAGAAAAAGGCGGCCGTATAGATGCCATCTTCCGGCGCGGTATACGTGTTGGCGTTTGTTTTTACACCTTCGATATAGCCTGCGGCCGAGCTGGCAATGGTGTTCACGCTGCTTACCTTGTAGCCCGAGCCGGCACCGGTAAGGTCTGCGCCGCCGGCCTCCTGCCGGCTGTCGTATATGCAGCCGGGAGTGGTTCTGCCGGCCTGAGAGGGAAGGTCGATGAGCACGGTGCCTGCCTTGCCGGGCGTTTTGCCTGCGGCGATGGCGTCGGAGACATTCGCATAATTGCCCGGAGCCAAAAAGATGTCGGCCGTATTGACGTAGGCAAGCTGGGCGTCGGTGTAGCTTGTGCCCATGGCGTCATTGGAAAACAGCCAGTCTTTGTTTTTCCCGTTTACAGTGTTGTAGAGCCTGGCGTCCGAAACGCTGGTGCCGAAGCAGACGGTTTCACCCTTCATCAGGTAAACGTGCATGACCGACAGGCGCTGCTGGCCCAGCACGGCTGCGTCGTACCGCTCGGTGTACGGGCGCCCGCCTCCGTTTTCAGCCAGATCCCGCGTACCCTCGGCGCGGGCTGCCGGAGCTGCGGCAAGCAGTCCCAGCAGCAGACACACCGGCAGCGCAAGACGAAGCAATCCCTTTTTCATCATGTATCTCCTTCTCCTCCGAACATCACATACAGCATTGGCCCTCCGTTAAAGCCTTGGAGCGCGGCCTCCGGCGCTTTCGGCTCCTGCCGTCATTGCTTCTTCCGTTCGATTTCTGCCTGGATTTCTTTCAGAAGCTCCATGACCGACTGGAAGGAGAGCTCCTCCGTCCCCGATTGCAAAAGACCCTGCCATTCGCCATGCTCCATGCCCGTGACGGTCAGCGTAAAGACCGCGTCCGTGGTATGCCGTGCCATCCGTAATCCCTCCCTGATTTTCCAAAAATATCCGCTCAGAAATTTTTTCAAGTCTATTTTAAATTTTTCAGGGGGCCGGAACCAGTACGAATTTTGCGCGGCAGGACTGCAAAATTCGTACTTGACAATTTGACTTATTTGTGCGTGCCACCTATAATGAAGTCTGTTCTATTTTGGGCAAGGGGATGATCGCGGATATGGAGGCATTGCAGGCAGCTGTCTGTGAGGACGATCCGGCGGAGCAGCAAAATCTGCTGGCGCTGATCGGGCGGAGCGGAATCCCAACGCTGTGTAGCGTTTTTTCCAGCGGGGAGGCGTTTCTGGCGAGTTTCCAGCCGGGGAAATACGACCTGATCCTCATGGATATTTATATGGGCGGACTTTCCGGGGTGGAAACTGTGGCGGAGGTCCGAAAGACGGACGAGTCCGTGCCCATCGCCTTTGCCACCACCAGCGTGGATTTTACGCTGGAGAGCTACCGGCTGGGCGTTTTGAAGTATATTGAGAAGCCCGCGGGAGAAAAGGCGGTGCGGGAACTGCTGGAGCTGGCGCTTTTGAAGCGGGACAGCAGGCCCCGGCTGTTCCTGAAAATAGAGGGCGTCGATGTCGGCGTCCCCTTTGAGCGGATTCTTTATGTCGAGCAGCAGGCCCACGGGCTGCTGGTGCATCTCACCGGCGGCGAGCTGCTGCACGCCACGGAACGGCTGGATGCGCTGGAGCCCCGTTTTGAAGGCCGCGGCTTTTTTCGCTGCCACAAGAGTTTCCTCGTCAATCTGGCCTATGTGCGCAGCTTTGACCGGGAACTGATGGTGTTCACCATACAGGGAGGGGAGAACGTCTACATCCGCCGGGAGAGTCTTGCGGAGGCGCGGAGAGCGTACGAGTCCTACCTTTTCCGTCAGGCGAGGGGGACGGACCGTGAGTAAGCGGCTGATTTGCCCGATTTGCGGGATTGCGGTGTTTCTGGCGGTATTCCTCGCACTGCTGACCGGCACGGCGGGATTTTCCATCGACGACATGGGGAAAAACGATCCCCTGCGCACCTTCTCCAATGTCACGGCAGAACTGCAGGGAAAGACCGTCAGCACCGCGCTGCCGTGCAGCTTTTCCCACCTGCCGTCCCGGACATCTGTCACCATCGCACTGACGGTGACACCGGGGGAGGGGCAGCTTCTCTATGTCAAAAGCGTCTATGCGCCGCTGAAGGTCTATGCCGACGGGGAACTGCTCTTTCAGTACGGACAGAAGGGCTCCTACCCCGGCTTTATGAAGGACCCCGCCACGGCGGTGAAGCTGGTGCGGCTTCCTCAGTCGGACGAGCCCATTCAGGTGCGGCTGGAATACCAGTCTCCGGCGACCCGGAGCACGCTGACCGTCCATCCTGTGCTGGTGGGCACGCAGACCGCCATCTACCGTCATCTGGCGGCCACGCTGGGGTTTCCGTTTCTGTTTTCGGCGCTGCTGCTTCTGAGCGGCGTCATCATCCTTCTGATCTCTCTGTTCATTTTGTCCTTCGAGCGCTCCGGCACCGCCTTTCTCTGGCTGGGCCTTTTCGCGCTGGCCACCGGCTGCTGGACCTTCGGGGAGTGCAATCTCACGGGACTTTTTATCCACAATCCGAGGCTGCTGTACCTGCTGGCGTTTACGGGGCTCTTTACCCTGACGGTGCCGCTGCTGCATTTCGGCATGGACATGGTGAACTTCCGCTGCGATGCCCCAATCCGCGCAATGACCGCCGTCATCGGCTATTCCGCCGTCGCGGCGCTGGCCCTGCAGCTGGCGGGGCTGGTGCCGCTGTCCCGGAGCATGTACCTGTTTCACCTTCTGGAGCCGTTGGCGCTGGTGACGTTTGCGGGGCACGTGCTGTACGAGAGCATCCGTTTCCAGAGCACGCGCGCGCGGAAGTTTCTGCTGCCCATGGGCGTGCTGGCGGTTTTCTCCGTGCTGGAGGTCGTCAACTATCGGGCACATTTCACCTATATTCTGTCGCTGTTCTTTCAGATCGGCGTGCTGCTGTTCGTGCTGATTACCAGCGTGGTGGGCGGAGGCTTCATCCGGGACGCGCTGAAACTCCGCAGCGACGAGCAGCGGTTGAAATACGAGATCAGACTGATGGAATACCGCATGGAGGAGCAAAAAAAACACCAGCAGCTGCTGCTGGAAAATCAGGAGACAGTGAGAGCCCAGCGCCACGATCTGCGCCATCAGCTGGCGGTGATCCGCAGCTTCAGCGAGCAGGACGGTGACCGGCGCCTCACCGCCTATCTGGATACGCTGATCGCTGAAATTCCATCGGAGCGCGGGCGGCTTTACTGCGAAAACACCGCGGTGAACGCCATCATCTCCCATTATGCGGCGCAGGCGGAGAAGCAGGGCATTGAACTGTCCATCCAGCTCTCCGTACCGGAACACACCGAGCAGATCAGCGACAGCAGCCTGTGCGTGATTTTGGGGAATCTCTTTGAAAACGCCATTGAAGCCTGCGGACGCATGACGGAGGGGCGCCGCTTCATCCGTCTGCGCAGCCGCCTGCAGTACGGCACGCTGACCATCGCCATGGACAACAGCTTCAACGGGAGAGCCGTCCGGAAGGATGGAAAATTCCTCTCCAGCAAGCGGGACGAGATCGGCACCGGACTGCAGTCCGTCACCGCCATGGCGGAGAAGCACGGCGGCGGCGCCAGCTTTGAGACGGACGGGCTGGTGTTTCTCTCCTCGGTGTATGTGCGCCTGTGAGGGGCTGCTTTCCCCGGAAAACGCAGAACAGAAGAAGCAGCGCGTCCCGGCAGATTCGCCGGGACGTACTGCTTCTTTCGCGGGTATTTGGAATATGCCTGCGTCCGAAAATATGGACGCCGATCTTCCGGGGTTCTGTTTTACGCCTGCCCGCCCTTCCGGCTGAAAATCGCATCCGACAGGGTGTCGAACAGCTTTGCCGGCTCGATGGGCTTGGTCACGTAGCCGTCCATTCCGGCGTCCCGCGCCTCGCGGACGCTTTCTTCAAAGGCGTCTGCCGTCATGGCGATGATCGGAATCCTCCCGGCGTCTGACCGGTGCAGGGAACGGATCTTCCGCGCCGCTGCATTTCCGTCCATCACCGGCATCCGCAGATCCATCAGCACGGCGGCATAATATCCCTCCGGGGAGGCGGAGAAGAGCCGGACGCCCTCCGCGCCGTTTTCCGCGGCGTCGACGGTCACGCCCTTGTCCTTCAGAAGCATGACCGCGATCTCGGTATTCATGTAGTTGTCCTCACAGAGCAGGACGCGCTTGCCGGAGAGCTGCTTCATATTTGCCTCGGCCGCGCGCTTCTGAACCTTGCCCTCCGGAACCTCGCAGACGGGAAGGGTGACGACCCAGCGGGTTCCCAGATGGAGGCGGCTGTCCACCTGAATCGTACCGCCCATCAGGTCGACGTAGCGCTTCACGATGGCAAGCCCCAGCCCGGTGCCCGGAACCTTTGCCGCCTCGCTGCGCTTTTCCTGAGCAAACGGCTCATACATCCTCTGCATGAATTCCTGACTCATGCCGATGCCGTTGTCCTCCACGCAGAGCGACCATCTGCACCCTTCCGTGACGGCCGGCACCATGCGCACAGAAACGGTGCCGCCCTCCGGCGTGTATTTGATGGCGTTGGAGATGAGATTCAGCGCGATCTTCTGAATTTTCAGCTTGTCGCACCAGACCGGAGCCGTTTCATCGTTTTCATACTCGGCTTCAAGGTGTATACCCTTGAGCTCAGCCGAGGGGCGCAGCGCCGTCACAACCGCGGGGACCAGATCGTTCGGCATGACGATCTCCTGCTCCAGAACCGCCTTCCCGCTCTCTATGCGGGAAAGCTCCAGCGTGTCGTTGACAAGATCCAGCAGGAGCTTTCCGGAGGAATCAATCTTTTTCAAAAATTCCTGCTTTTTTTCCGGGTCCGACTCCTTCAGCGCAAGCCCGGTGAAGCCGATGACGCCGCTGAGCGGCGTGCGCAGGTCGTGGCTCATGCTGGAAAGGAAACTGGATTTTGCCTCGTTGGCGCGATCCGCCTCCAGCTTGGCCGCCTCAATGCGGGCGATCTGCTCCCGGTCACGTTCAAAGGCCGCGGTGACATCGGAACGCACCACAAGGACGATGCCGTTGCTCCTGTCGACCCATACGTAATCAAGCTGCTTGCACAGCAGCTTCCCGCTTTCCGTGCGGCGGTAAGTGGTCACATGCTTTCCGGATGTGCCGAGTCCCGCGACGATATTCTCCGCCGCCACAGCCGCGTTGAACCGCTCACGTTCATCGTCGCTGATAAAACTGCGGCGGACATAGTCGCAGCAATCCGTATAGGATACGCGCTGATGCGTGTCGGGAAAACGGATCGCCGCCGATTTCTTGATGAATTCAAACTCGTTGGAATTTACAAAGATCAGGCCGATATAATCAAATTCCTCATTTGCAATGAGACCCATGATTGCGTCGTTTTCCCGCTCGTCCGTGATGTCATAGGCGTAGGTGAAGCATTCGAGATCGCCGGTCTCCGGCATCATGTATGTATGGATATTCATTGAAATCCAAAGCGGCAGCTGCCCCTCGCGGGCCCGACGGTAGACAAGCCCGGTCTGCATCTGTCCGTGCTGGTACCGTTCGATCAGCTTGCTGCGATCCAGCTTGTCGAGGATCTCGCCGCGTTCGTACTCGTCATAGGCGTGGGCTGCGAAAGACCGGAAGGCTTCATCAAAGGGGACGCCCGGTTCGACGCGGAAAATGCGGTCGTTCTTTGTGGAATATTCCAGCACGGCGTTTTGCGTGAGATTATAGCGGCCTTTGGCCAGAAGCTTGTTTTCATCGGTTTGCCGAAGGTATCCAAGCTCCCGCTGATAGCGTTCCTCCACCTTGCGCTCGGCCGTAATGTTCTGGGAAAAGCCGATGGCGTGCCCGGAGATCCCGTCGGGGCCGTCCGTCGCAATGTAAGTGACGCGCTCGCAGCGCGGCGGGCGGCCGTTCTCCGGCTTATACCACACCTCGCAGGAGGCGTTTTTTCCCTGCGCCACCTTTCGGTACATTTCAAAGAATTTGGGCTGATCCTCCGGGCTGATCAATGCGGCGAGGGAATCCGGCACATTACGGATGACGCGCGGCAGCGCCAGAAGCGACGACGTGCTTTTCGTATGGGGATCCTCGGACATTCGGATGGAGTGATTTTTGATGTCGTATTCCCATGTGGACAGCTTTGCGGCCTGAATGACCTCAAGATAGAACCGCTGGCTTTCCCGCAGTCTTGCCTCGGCATTCTTCAGATCGTTGATGTTCGTATAGGTAAAATAGGCGATCTCGGTATGATCGGAGAGGCGGATCGCGGTGGCCCGCACACTGATCCAGACATAGCCCTCGTAAACCGTGCGGAACCGGTACTGCCGCGTGACCAGCGTTTTTGAGCGAAGAAAATCGTGATACTCCCGGTCCATGCGCTCCCGGTCGTCCGGATGCAGAATATCCAGAAATGCGCTCAAGTCCACCGCGCTGTCTTTTCCGGCGACGATGCCGACGCGCTCCGTAAAATATTGGTTGATCTGCATCTGACGGGCGGGGACGCCGTCCGTGATGCGCAGCGCGCCGATGCCCGCCGGAACGCCGTCAATCATCCGCCGCAGCCCGCTCAGCTCGTCCTCAAGCATGGCGGCCTTCCGCATTTCCACCTCCGCCAGCTCCAGCTTTTTCTGGGCCTCAATGTTGTCTGTGATGTCCCGGTAGACGGCATACATGGAATGCGGCTGCTTCGTGTCTGGGTCAAAATCCGCAAAGGAGGCGGCACCGCCGACCCAGATGGGGCCGCGGACCGACGGAAGGCGCAGATTCAGGGTGAATCGGTTCTTCTTCTGCGCGATTGCATCGGCAGCGATTTTTTTCAGACCATCCAGCTCGCTTTGATATTCGCCGGCAAAGAAAGCCTCCATGCGGCGGTGATAGCGCTGCTCGTATTCTTCCGGCGTACAGCCGATCATCCGGCACATCGCGTCGTTGTACTCAAGAAGCGTGTAATCGGCCAGATTGACCTTGATAATGCAGACTTCGGAAATGCTCATCAGAAGATCGCGGGCATTGAGCTGGGCCGAAAGCTCCACATTCAGACGCTGTATCTCCGCCTGCTGCTCGGTCTCAACCGTCACATCCTCGAAGCTGCCGACCAGACCAACGATTCTGCCGTCCGCGACAAGCGGACTTTTGCTGGCGACGATGTCACGGTTTTGCCCCCTGGCGAGGCATTTTCCGTGCACGCGATAGGTGCTGACTCCCTGGCGAAGCACCCGCAGTTCGTCGTTCTTGTATGGGTCCGGCTCCGTATGCCAGCCCATATCCTCGTCGTTTTTGCCGAGGATCTCGCCCACATCCGCAAAACCGTAATAATCCAGAAACGCCCGGTTGGCTCCGAGAAAGCGGCGGTCGGCGTCCTTCCAGAAAATTGAAGTTTTTGTCGTTGAGAGAATGTTCTCGAAGAGGACGTCCTGCCGCTGCCTGCTGGCGGCCTCCTCCCGGTGCAGCTCCGTTTCGTCGTTCACATCTGAGAAACAGACATAAAGAAGGCAGGAGCCGTCCCCCTGACGAACGATGCTTCCTTTTCCGGAAATCCAGCGGTAGGGAGTTCCCTCGTGCATCCTGATGCGATAGACTGCGGCGTATTGCCCGCCCGGAAGCAGACAGGCGCTTTCAAAGTCGGATCGCAGATGCCTGAGATCCTCCGGGTGAAGGTATTTTCTGAAAAGCTCTCTGGCTGGCCCGGAAAACATTTCGCGGGTTCCCTGAAACGCGCGGCAAAAGCCGGCGGAAACGGCCAGCAGTGAGCAGTCGTCTCCGTCGATGGAAAATACGCAAAGCGGCACGGGAAACTTTTCACAGGCTTTTTGGTCTTCTGCGGACAGTATCTGGTGTGGCATCGGGGCAGCCTCCTTTTTTCAGTTCGCCGCGCGGTTCGGGGGCGGCGAACTGTACGTCCTTTCGCGGCGTCAGGGCCGGATGCGTGAATCCCGCGGAAAGGGCGGATCACCCAAATCGTTCTATTTCACGGAAAGCAGCAATTTCATTTGCCGGATATATTTTTCCACGGCGGCTTCCGGATCGAACAGGCCGCGCAATTCCTCGCCGCACATCGCAAACGCGACCTGTTCCTTGATCCCGTACATGGCAAGCGTAATGCTTCTGGCGTCTATCAGACTTGTCTCCATGCTTTTTGTGATGGAGCCATCCTGTATTCCCCTGGCGAATGCGCTCTCCACGTGCTCCGTGATCAATTTCCAGTTTTCAGCCATCTGCGGTTTTTCGCTGGTTTTTGACGCCCGGCTCAGAAGACGCTGCATCTGCGCGGAGCAGACGACGACGTCCGCCATATCAACCGCTTTGCGGAAGGCAACCGTTACAATCATCAGAATTTGTTCCGCGCCTGTCTTGCTCAGATATTGCGGGGAAGAAAAAAACGCCTTCATCTCCGCGATTTCCGCGGCGCAGCCGCACTCCAGCACCGCTGCGATCAGATCGTTCTTTGTGTGGTAGTAGTTCTGGACGGAACGAAGGGTGAGCCCGGATTCGCGGGCAATCAGTTCCACGGATGTATTTTCCACCCCGTTTGCCACAAAGAGCTTCATCGCTTGCCGCAAAACAGTCTGCATATTCTGCCGGCGGATGATTTCATTCGGCATAAGAACCTCGATTCTTACTTGTTTCATAAACTATGAAATATTTTACAATTATTATAGTAGCACAATCCCTTTTTTTCAATATAAATCCGGCTGAATACCGGAACGGCGCCGGGCCAAAAACTGGGGCTGCCGTCAGGTATGGCACATCCGGCGCCCGCGTGTCCCGCCCAAAAAATGTGGGTGCGCGGGCGGAAAAAACTGCCGCAAAAACGGGAAACAGGCGCGCCGAACCCGCCTGTATTCGACAGCCGCACAAAGACAAGCCACATTGTGAGCCGTTTGAAAACATTTGGTGACATTTGGTGAAAATTACCGGATAAAGCCGGGAGAGAATGTTAAAGTTTGGTTGTTTGTGTTGACAAATGGCGTCGTATAGCATATACTCCAATTCATAGAGCAAAGGGCGCGGCGACGCGCCGACTGTGGAATGCGGGAGGTAAAAAATGGAGGCGCCTGCCGCGGTGATATTCCTTGCCCAAGGCCTCCGGGGGAGAGTGAAACATGAACTATCGAGCCTATTTGGTTGAGTCCGGCAAGCGGATGCTCCATAGCGGTCTGACGGTGGAGACGTGGGGAAATCTCAGCATCCGGGACCCGGAGAGCGGGCTTGCGTACCTGACTCCCTCCGCCATGCCGTATGACACGCTGACGGAGGAGGACATCGTGGTCATGCGCGTGGAGGACGGCACCGTGGTGGAAGGACACAGAAAGCCCACGGTGGAGGTGGGGATGCACCTCGGCATTTTCCGCGCCCGGCCGGAGATCAACGCCATCGTCCACACCCATCCGATCTATTCGCAGGTGTTTGCCGTGCTGCACCGGCCCATTCCGCCCGTGATCGACGAGGCGGCACAGGCGCTGGGCGGCACCGTCTACCCGGCGGAATATGCCCTGCCGGGCACGCCGGAGCTGGCACAGAACGCCATTCGCGCGCTGGGTTCCACCAACGCCTGCCTGCTGGCAAATCACGGCGCCGTCTGCGTGGGCAAGACCATGGATCAGGCGTTCCGGGTCTGCACGGTGCTGGAGATGACGGCCAGAATCTATCAGATGGCGCTGGCGGTGGGGGAGCCCCACGTCCTGCCGGACGATCTGGTGGCGTACATGAAGGACTTCGCGGAGAACCACTACGGACAGGACAAGCATTGACGGAGGCGATCAGATGAAACCTCTGCCCTATGCCAGAAAAAGGGAAATACTGGAGATGCTGAAGCGCAGTGACTTCGTGGACATCAATCAGCTGTCGCAGAAGTTCAACGTTTCCTATATGACCATCCACCGGGATCTGAAGGAACTGGAGGATCAGGGGGCCGTCTCCCGCATCTACGGCGGCGTGGTGGCCAGCGACTCCGTGCGGACGAACGGCGGGGCTGCTCCGGATCTGACGCTGGAGGAGCGGTACCGGGTCTGTCAGGAGGAAAAGCAGTCCATGGCACGGGCGGCGGCCGAGCTGGTTCAGGACGGTGAGATCATCTGTCTGGATGCCAGCACCTCGGCTCTGCAGATGTGCCCGCTGCTGCACGACAGGGAGCTGACGGTGGTGACCAACGGCCTGAACATCGCCATGCAGTTCGCGGATTCCGAGACCGTGAGCGTCATGGTGGTGGGGGGCCTGCTCCGCAAGTCGTCCCTGTCCCTGAGCGGCGTGCGGGACCCCGATCTGCTGCGACATCTCAACATACAAAAATGCTTCATGTCAGCCACGGCGCTCTCCTTTGAGAAGGGCGTCACGGAGCTGAACTTTGAGGAGGCTGAAATCAAGCGGGCAATGATGGAGCGGTGCGACCAGCTGTATATGCTGACGGATCACACCAAGCTGGGAAATTCCGCACCCTTCGTGGACTGCACGTGGGAGCGGATCCATGCCGTGGTGACGGATCGCCGCGCCTCTCCCGACCAGCGGGAAACCGACTGTCTGCGCAGCCTGCAGGAACACGGCGTTCAGGTGATTTACGGCAAATGAACGCCCATGTCCGGAAAAAAGGAAGGAAGGAAACGACAACATGGCAGAACTCACAAAGGTGATTCACATTGACAACGTCAAGCTCAGCGAGGACAAGAAAAGCGTGGTCATCATCGACCAGACGCAGCTGCCCAACCGCATGATCTACCTGACCATGAACGATGAGGAGAGCTGCTATCAGGCTATTCTGAAGCTGCAGGTCCGCGGCGCGCCCGCCATCGGCATCTTTGCCGGCTACGCGATGTACGTGCTGTGCCAGCAGTATGCGGACAAGCCCTATGGCGAATTCGCGGCGGAGTTTCACCGCCAGAAGGAGTATCTGAACTCCTCCCGGCCCACCGCCGTCAACCTGAGCTGGGCGCTGAACCGCATGGAGAAGCTGGTGACGGACAACGCCGACAAGCCCGTGGCGGAGATTGTGAAGCTGCTGGGCAGCGAGTGCGTGCGGATCTACGAGGAGGACGCGGCCATGTGCCGCAAGATCTCCGAGTACGGCCTGAGCCTGCTCCACGAGGGAGACGGCGTCCTGACCCACTGCAACGCCGGCCCGCTGGCCACCTCCCGTTACGGAACCGCCATCGGCCCCATGCTGCTGGGCAAGGAAAAGGGCATGAACTTCCATGTGTTTTCCGACGAAACCCGTCCGCTGCTGCAGGGCGCCCGGCTGACCTCCTTCGAGCTGCAGAAGGCCGGCGTGGATGTGACCCTGATCTGCGACAACATGGCCTCCATCGTAATGAAGAACGGGTGGGTGCAGGCCTGCTTCGTGGGCTGTGACCGCATCGCCGCCAACGGCGACTTCGCCAACAAGATCGGCACCTCCGGCGTGGCCATTCTGGCCAAGTATTACGGCATCCCCTTCTACACTCTGGGGCCCACCTCCACCGTGGACATGAGCTGCCCCGACGGCGATCACATCAAGATCGAGCTGCGCGACCCGGAGGAGATCAAGGAGAAGTTCTACGCCGAGCCCATGGCGCTCAAGGAGGTCAAGTGCTACAACCCGGCCTTCGACGTGACAAATCACGAGCTGGTCACCGGCATCATTACGGAAAAGGGCATCTGCTATCCGCCCTTCTCGGAGAGCCTGAAAAAGCTGTTCGGGTAAACCTGTGGTTTTATGGCTGGAAGGCTGTAAGATAAATACTTCATGATACGTATTGGAATCTGAAAGGAGTATCTCTATGAAGAAAAAACTGAAGGTAATCCTGGCTGTCCTCTCTCTGGTCGCAATCGTCACCTCGCTTGCCGCCTGCGGCAGCACCGCCACGCCGGCAGCCTCCGGCTCCGCGGCCGCCAGCGGCTCCGCAGCAGCCTCTGCCAGCGGCACGGGCCTGAAAATCTGCATCATCACCTCCTCCGGTATCGACGACGGTTCTTTCAACCAGAACTGCTACGAGGGCATTCAGGCCTTCCTGAAGGACCACGCCGACTGCTCCGTCACCGACATCAAGGAAGCCGACTACAACCAGCTGATCCCCACGGTTGAGAACGTGGTGGGCGACTACGACGTGTTCGTGCTGCCCGGCTTCAACTTCTCCGGCATCGGCGACATCGCCAAGGCCAACCCCGACAAGAAGTTCATCGTGGTGGACTCCACCATCACCGACAGCCAGGGCAACGCCATGACGCTGGACAACGTCTACACCATGACCTTCGTGGAGCAGGAGGGCGGCTTCTTTGCAGGCGTCGCCGCCGCGCTGACCACCAAGACCAACAAGGTCGCCGTCGTCAACGGCATGGCATATCCCTCCAACGTCAACTATCAGTACGGCTTTATGTCCGGCGTGAACTATTCCAACGCCAAATACGGCACCAAGGCTGAGTGCATCGAGCTGCCCTCTTACTCCGGCACCGACATCAAGGGCACCGTGGTTGGCGGCAACTACATCGGCGACTTCACCGACGAGGCCACCGGCAAGGTCGTGGGCGCTGCGCTGATCGATCAGGGCTGCGACATTCTGTTCGTGGCTGCCGGCGCAGCCGGCAACGGCGTGTTCACCGCCGCCAAGGAAGCCAAGGACGTCTATGTCATCGGCTGCGACGTCGACCAGTACGACGACGGCGCCAACGGCTCCTCCAACATCATTCTGACCTCTGCTCTGAAGGTGATGGACATCAACGTTCAGAAGCAGCTCAACGCCATCTATGACGGCAGCTTCAAGGGCGGCGACGCCACGCTGGGCGCCGATACCGACTCCACCGGCTACGTTTCCGCCGACGGCCGCCAGCAGCTCTCCAAGGACGCTCTGGACAAGCTGGCCGAGTGCTACAAGCTGGTCAAGGACGGCACCATCAAGCCGGCCTCCAACTTCAACGGCTACACTCCCACCGATTTTCCGGGCCTGAAATAAGGAGGACGTCATGGCAAAGGAATCCATCTCTGCAAGTATCGCTCTGGACGAGGGCAACGAGATTGCCAAGGTCGTGCTGATGCCCGGCGACCCCCTGCGGGCCAAGTTCGTGGCGGAGCATTATCTGGAGAACCCCGTCTGCTTCAACACCGTGCGCAATATGCTGGGTTATACCGGAACCTACAAGGGCAAGAAAATTTCCGTTATGGGCAGCGGCATGGGCATTCCCTCCATCGGCATTTACGCCACCGAGCTGTACAACCAGTTTGACGTGGACGCCATCATCCGCATCGGCTCCGCCGGCGGTCTGACCGACCGCGTGAAGCTGCGGGACGTGGTGATCGCCATGGGCGCCTCCACCAATTCCGCCTATGGCGCGGCCTACGACATTCCCGGCTATCTGGTCCCCGTTGCGGACTACGAGATGCTGGCCCATTCCGTGGAGGCTGCCAGGGCGCTGCACGTCAACGCCGTGGTGGGCCCGGTCTATACCTCTGATCATTTCTACTATCCCCGTCCCGACATCAACAAGAAGCTGCGCGACATGGGTCAGCTGGCGGTTGAGATGGAGACGGCGGGCCTGTACTGGACGGCTGCCGGCTGCCACAAAAAGGCGCTGAGCATCCTGACGATCTCCGACCACCTGTTCACCGGCGAGGCGCTCTCGGCAGAGGACAGACAGGAATCGTTCCACGATATGATGGAAGTGGCACTGGAAACCGCTTGGCAGACTGTGGAATAAACTGATTTCAGTGCTGTCCCTTTCGCCAGCGAGGGCGGAGGGGACAGCACTGCCCATATCCGCTGTGTATTCGGCAGCTTTCTGCCGGCGCGGCCCAAAATCCTTCGCGTAAGTGAGCGAGGAGAGATAACATGGAAGACTACATCGTAGAAATGCGCAACATCACCAAGCGATTTCCCGGAATCGTGGCCAATGACGACGTCAGCATTCAGGTCAAGCGCGGCGAGGTCTATGCGCTTCTGGGCGAGAATGGCGCGGGCAAGTCTACCCTGATGAGCATTCTGTTCGGAATGTATCAGCCTGACATGGGCGAAATTCGGATCGAGGGCCAGCCGGTGCGGTTCCGTTCCTCCAACGACGCCACCGCGCACTCCATCGGCATGGTTCACCAGCATTTCAAACTGGTGGACAACTATACCGTCGCGGAGAATATCGTGCTGGGCGTGGAGCCGATGAAGAAGCTGGCCGGCTTTTTGCCCTGCGTGGATCTGAAAACCGCCAACCGTCAGATCGCGGAGCTCTCCAAGAGCTACGGGCTGGAGGTCAACCCCACCGACAAGATCGAGGACCTGCCCGTTTCCGTGCGTCAGCGCGTGGAAATTCTGAAAATGCTTTACCGCAAGGCGGAGATCCTGATTTTCGACGAACCCACCGCCGTCCTGACGCCGCAGGAGATCGAATTTTTGCTGAAAATCATTGACGGCCTGCGCAAGAGCGGCAAGACCATCATCCTGATTACGCACAAGATCGAGGAGATCAAAAAGATCGCGGACCGCTGCGCCATCCTTTACCGCGGCAGGCTTGTGGACGTGCTGGACGTCAGGAACACCACCACGCAGGCCATGGCCAACCTGATGGTTGGCCGCGAGGTGGATTTCAACCCGCACAAGAACCCCGCCGCCTTCCGGGACACCGTGCTGGAGGTGAAAAACCTGACCGTCCGCAACGCCAGCAAGTTCGAGGTGGTCAAGAACGTATCCTTCCGCGTGCGCGGAGGAGAGATCTTCGCCATCGCCGGCGTCGCCGGCAACGGACAGGTGGAGCTGGCGGACGCCATCGCCGGCATGACCCACATTGCCGGAGGCGAGGTCAAACTCTGCGGACAGAACATCACGGACCTTCCGATCCGGGAGCGCACGGAGGCCGGCATCGCCTATATTCCGGAGGACCGGCAGGGCACCGGCGTTTTTCTGGACTTCAATCTGGGAGACAATCTGGCCCTGCGGAAGTATTACCGGGAGCCCTTCGCCAGGAAGGGAATCCTGCAGTTCCACCAGTTCGAGACATATGCCAACGACCTCATCGACCGGTACGACATCCGCTGCGGACAGGGGCGCAAGACCTCGCTGCGCTCCATGAGCGGCGGCAACCAGCAGAAGGCCATCATCGCACGGGAGATCGAGGAGCACGCCAAGCTGGTCATCTTCGTGCAGCCCACCCGCGGACTGGACATCGGCGCCATCGAGAATATCCACCGCCAGATTCTGGCGGAGCGGGATCGGGGCACGGCCATTCTGCTGGTCTCTCTGGAGCTGGACGAGATCATGGAGCTGGCCGATACCATTGGCGTCATCTATAACGGCCAACTGCTGAAGGTGGCCGACGCCTCGACACTGACGTCTCACGATGTGGGCAGATACATGATGGGGGTGAAGGAAGCATGAGAAAGACACAGGAGAATCACCGCTTCGCCGCCTTGCTGGACAGCGAAAAGTGGTCCGGCATCTCCATCCCGATCCTCAGTCTGGTGCTGTCCCTGATTACCGCCAGCGTAATGCTGCTGATTCTGGGCAAGAACCCGCTGACCGCATTTCTGAGCTTCCTGCAGGGCTCGGGCTTCGTGCCCAAGGCCAGCTACGGCGGCGGCGCGGGTATGCTGACGGACTTCTTTACCTTCCTGAATGTGCTGGCCCCCATGATGCTGGCCTCGCTGGGCTTCATCGTGGCCTTCCGGGCGGGCCTGTTCAACATCGGCATTTCCGGCCAGATGATGGCCTCCGGCTTTCTGGCCACGGCCATCATCGGTTACAGCGGCATGAACGCGTGGGCCGCCAAGCCGCTGGTGATTCTGGTGGGTCTGGTGGCCGGCGGACTGCTGGGCGCCTTTGTGGGCTTTTTGAAGTACCGCTTCAATATCCATGAGGTCGTTTCCACCATCATGCTCAATTACATCATCAGCTACCTGACGGGCTTTTTCATCAACGCCCGCTTTGCCGACCCGCTGACCCGTTCCATGAAGATCTGCTCCAACGAGGCGCGGCTGACGTGGACAAACGTCCAGATCGCCGGCATGAAGTGCAGCGTCCCGCTGGGAATCCTGCTGGCGGCGGCGGCCGTGGTCGTGGTGAAATTTATTTTCGACAAGACCGTGTTCGGCTTCGAGCTGCGGGCCGTGGGCCGCAATCCCCTGTGCGCCAAGTACACAGGCATCAAGGTGGGCCGCCGCATCGTGGTGGCGCTGATGCTCTCAGGCATGCTGGCTGGCCTTGCCGGCGTGACGTACTACTGCGGCTACTACAACACCATCGTGCCCAAGGCGCTGAGCTCCATGGGCTACGATGCCATCGCCGTGGCGCTGCTGGGCAACTCCACCCCCATCGGCTGCATCTTTGCCTCCGTCCTGATTACGATTTTCCAGAACGGCAGCAACTACATGAGCTCCACGCTGGGCGTGGCCAAGGAGATCGCCTCACTGATCACCGGCATCCTGCTGCTGTTTTCCTCCTGCGGCGGATACTTCCGCTATCTGGCGCACCGGAAACTGGAAGCCGCCCGCGACGCCGCGGACGCTGCCGCCAAGGCGGAGCCTCAGCGGGAGCCGGCCGTGCCGGCCTCTGGAATGAAGGAGGATAAGTGAGATGGAAAAGGTATTTATTGACGGCCTTTCCTTTGCGGCGCCTCTTTTCATCATGGCCATGGGCGGCATCTACTCCGAAAAGAGCGGCGTGACCAATCTGGCGGTGGAGGGCTTTCAGGGCTTCGGCGCGTTTATCGGCGCGCTGACCGCGGTGCTGCTGATGCCCAGCATGGGCGACGGTTCGCAGGCGGTCATCTACATCGCCATGCTGGCGGCCTGCGTGGGTGGCGGCGTCTATGCCTGCATCCACGGCCTGCTGTGCGTGAAGTTCCGTGCCAATCAGGTCATCAGCGGCGTGGTGGTCAACATTCTGGCGGTGGCATTGACCACCTTCCTGACCAGCGCCATCAACAAGGTTCTCATGGGAGGCAGCCAGTCCTCCAACAAGTTCATTCTGGGCGTGTCGGATCGTTTTACGGTGCCTGGCCTGAGCCGCATTCCCGTTGTGGGCGCACTGTTCCGGGATATGTATCCCTTCGAGATCGTCATTCTGGCGATCGCCGTCATTGCGTGGTACCTGATGTACAAGACCCGCTTCGGCATGCGCCTTCGGGCCTGCGGCGAGAATCCGCAGGCGGTGGACGCGGCGGGCGGCAACGTGGCCCGCACCCGCTTCATCGCGGTGATGATCTCCGGCGCGCTGTCCGGCATCGGCGGCATCTGCTACGCCTACTCCATTTCGGCCAACTTCTCGCCGAACATCTACATGGGCTACGGCTATCTGGCCATCGCCGCCATGATCTTCGGCAACTGGAACATCCCCTCCACCGCCGCGGTGTGCCTGTTCTTCGGCCTTGCCAAGTCCGGCGGTTACCAGCTGTGCCTGAGCATGGGACTTTCCAGCAACTATTCCGACCTTTTCATGATGCTGCCCTATATTCTGACGCTGCTTCTGCTGACGTTCTTCTCCAAGAAGAACCATCCGCCCAAGGCGGCCGGCGAGGCCTACGACGCCGGAAAGCGGTGAGCGCATGAAAGCTGCTGTCATCGGCACGGGCCTCATTGCTTCCACCCATGCCGCCGCCATCCGCTCGCTGGGCCACAGCGTGGAGCTGGTGGTGGGGCACAGTCTGACCCAGGCGGAGAAGTTCGCCGGAGCGTGGGACTGCCCGCGCTTTGCCGACCATCTGACGCCCGAACTGCTGGACGGCGTGGACTGCGTGCATATCTGCACCCCGCCGGAGACCCACGGAACCTTTGTCCGCCAATGTATCGCTGCGAAAAAGAGCCTTCTGTGCGAAAAGCCGCTGTCTCTCTCGGCGGCGGAGGCGGCGCAGCTGGCTGAACTGGCGGAACAGAGCGGCGTTCTGGCCGCCGTGAACTACAACAACCGCTTCTATCCCGCCTGCGCGCGGGTCCGGGACGAGGTGGAGCGCATGGATCGCGTGGTGCTGGTGCAGGGGCACTACCGTCAGGAATTTCATATCCTGCCGGCGCCCTATTCCTGGCGCTACCGGGAGGAGCTGCGGGCCGCCACCGAGATCGGCTCCCACTTCATCGACCTGATGCGCTATCTCACGGGGCAGGAGGTGGAAGCCGTCAGCGCCTCCTTCCTCAATGCTACGCCCCGCCGGTTCCTGCGGGACGGCATGATGTACCCGGACGGGGAGGGAACGCCCGTCGCCGTGTCCAGCGAGGACGCGGTGGCGGCCACCTTCCGCCTTGCCGGCGGCGGGCTGGCGGCGGCGGTGTTTTCCGAGATTTCACCCGGGCGCAGCAATGACCTGAGCATGGAGATCTCCTCGCCGGAGGCATCTGTCTCGTGGTGCTCCGAGCGCCCCTATGAGGTTGTGACCGGCCGGAAGGAGATCGGCCTTACCCGCTGGTGCGGCGCGTTTGCAGGCGGTTTTACCGACACCTTCCGGGATAGCTTCGCCGCCTTTTACGAGGCGGCGGAGACCGGACGGCGGGACATCCGCCTCGCCGGATTCCGGGACGGTGCGGTCAATGCGGCAATCTGTGCGGCCATGGCCGCCAGCGCCCGCTCCGGCGGAAATTTTCAGGAGGTGTCACTATGAAGGACCGCGCGGCTGAATTGATCGAGTTTTATCAGATGACCATGCTGCCGGGTGAGGGCACGTTTGTGCGGGAGGTTTATCGCTCCGAGCAGACGGACGCCGCCGGCCTGCCCACGTTTTCCACCATTTACGGCCTTTACTGTACGGAACCGCCCAGCCGCTCCAACTTTCACCGCCTGACCCGCGATGAGGTCTGGAGTCACTATGAGGGCGATCCCATCGAACTGTTTTTGCTCTATCCCGGCGGGCGTACCCGCCGCGTGGTTCTGGGAAGGAACACCGCGGAGGGCGAGGTCTGCCAGTATACGGTCCCCGCCGGGGTCTGGCAGGGCGGACGTCTGGCGGAAAACGGCCGCTACGCCCTGTACGGCTGCACGGTTGCTCCGGCTTTTACTTCGGACTGCTTCGAGTTGGGAAACAGTACGGAGCTGATGAAAGCGTATCCAAACCGGAAAGAGGTGATTGCCGCGCTGTGTTCCGAGTGATCCGTGGAAGGGAAACCCTGTGTTTTTGCGGGCCTTGGTTCCGGCGCAGCTGATCCCCGTGAAGATCAAAATTTAAGGAGGAGAAACGATGAAGAACCTGTTCAAAAAACGCGCGCTCGCTCTGGTGATGGCCACAGCGATGGCACTGGTGCTGGTACTGCCTGTCTCGGCTGTCAGCAGGACGCTGCAGGTCACCCCTGTCCCCTTAAAGATCAACGGACTCGCCGCCAAGACGACGGACGTCAAGGGAAAGCAGACTGAGGCCCTGTATTCGGACGGCACCACCTACGTTCCTGTCCGCGGCCTCTCCGAGGCGCTGGGCACCAGCGCCACCTGGAACTCTGCAACCAAATCCGTGGAAGTCGGCACGGAAGGAGATACGCCCGCCAATGACGCTGCCTACCTCAAGGAATACTTCGATATTTCTCCCATGAGCGGCACGGTCAGCTGGGCTACCTTCAATGCGGCGCTGAAGAAAGTCGGCGCCGACACCCAGACGGCCTCCGGAACCCTGACCGCTGCCTCTGCCGCCAAGGGCGTGGTGGCTGCCGCCAACATGACGCAGCTGGCCCAGACCTATTCCGCAGAGACCGCCGCCTCCGCCTGCGCGCGGTACGGCACCATCGCCGCAGCCGATCAGCCCTACGTGGCCTGCGCCATCCAGATGGGCCTGATCCCCAACTCTGTGGACTTTACCGCGCCGCTGACCGGCGACGTGGCCTCCGTTATCCTGATGAATGCGGTGGAGTCTGCCGGCAAGGGCCGGAACTACATCGGCTTCTCCAGCGACCCCGACATTGCCGCGCGGCTGGTGTCCACGTGGAATTCCTTCACCCTGTTTGACGACGCGACCCTCACCGATCTGGGCGTCTCCATCGTCAAGAGCGGCGCCACCACCGGCTACAACCTGAAGTACGACGGCAACGCCGCCCGGTTCCTCAGCGAAAACACCATTCAGTACGGCCATAGCGACATCACCCACGCCGTGCAGCTGATGGGTCTGCTGGATCGCGCCGGCCTGGTGGCCCGCGTGCAGCTGGAGCCCAAGGTCTCCGCTTATCAGTATCTGCTGGAGTGGAGCGACGGCAAGCTGCCCGCCTCCACGCCCACGTATCAGGTCAAGCAGGTCTCCGACAATCTGTATGTTTGCTTTGCAGTGGAATATGACCTCCAGCTGGAGTTCTCCTCTCAGACGGACAGAAACGCCTTCGACAAGCTCATCAACACCTATGCCAAGAAGAGCGATTCCAACCCCAACGGCGACGGAATGATCTACGGCGCATGGTGGCAGCCTCTGTACAGCACCAAGCAGGCCATGCCGTCTCCCGCCTATGAGCAGATCAACGATGTCGTGGTGCGGGACGGCTCCTACACCATCCATCCCTTCGCCACCAACGAAAAACTCAGCGCCGTCAAGTCCGAGATCACCAAGGCCGCGCCCAGCCTGAGCTGCACGCCGGTCCAGATCTGGGTCAACGCCGCATTCTACCGCTACATCACCGGCACCGATCACCAGTAAGCGCCGCCCCTGCGGGGAAATCAAAAACGGGAACGTGCCGCCTGCGTCAGCAGGCGGCACGTTCTCAGCGTTACAGACGGCACACGGGGGCACCGGCGGAGAGCAATTCAAACAATGGCTCTTTCAGACGGCCGCTCCCTGTGATATAATCAGAAAAAATCTGCCGGTTTCCGCAGACGGCTGCCTGCGGGCCGTCGAAGGGAGAGGGACATGGAGGACTTTCGCTGCTGCAAGCTGGAAATTTTTATTCCGGAGAGCCATCTGGAGGCGCTGCGGGAAGCCCTGCGGGCCGTGGACGCCGGCCACATCGGGAACTATGATTGCTGCCTGTCCTACAGCTGCGTGACCGGCTGCTGGCGTCCGCTGGCGGGCGCGCACCCCTATCTGGGGGAGGAGGGGGCCGTCAGCGAGGAGGCGGAGCTGAAGGTGGAGGTCACTTGCCTGCGGGAGCGGGTGGAGGAAACCGTGCGGGCCGTCCGGGCGGCGCACCCCTATGAGGAACCGGTCATCAACGTGATCCCGCTGTATCGGACCGGCTTTTGAGGAGGGCCCATGCGCATCATTATTTCACCGGCCAAAAAAATGAATGCGGACGCCGACGGCCTTGCGCCGGAGGGCCTGCCCCTGTTTCTGCCGGAGGCCCGGCGCCTGCTGGCCGCCCTGCAGGCCCTGTCGGACGGGGAGCTGCAAACGCTGTGGCGGTGCAGCGACGCGCTGGCCGCGGAAAATATCGGACAGCTTCGCCGCATGGACCTTCTGCGGGGACTGACTCCGGCCATTCTCGCCTACGACGGCATCCAATATCGCTATATGGCGCCGGGAGTGTTTGAGGAGCGTCACTACGCCTATCTCCGGGAGCATCTGCGTATCCTCTCCGGCTTTTACGGCCTTCTGCGCCCGTTTGACGGCGTGACGCCCTATCGGCTGGAAATGCAGGCGGCACTGACGGCGGACGGCTGCCGGAATCTCTATGCGTTCTGGGGCGGAAAGCTGGCGGAGCAGCTGGCCTCGGAGACCGGACTGGTGGTGAATCTGGCCTCCGGAGAGTACAGCGAGGCGGTGCGGCCGTGGCTGCCGGAGCGGGTCCGCTTTCTCACCTGCGTGTTCGGCCAGCGGCAGGGGGGACGGATTGCGGAAAAGGGGACCCTGTGCAAAATGGCGCGGGGGCGGATGGTGCGCTGGATGGCCGAAAACGGCGTTGAGCGGCCGGAGGCTCTGTGCTCCTTCGCGGAGCTGGGCTATCGCTATTCACCGGAGGATTCCCTGCCGGACAGGCTTGTATTTTTGAAAGGAGATCTCTGATATGCTGGAAACCGGAACCAAAGCGCCGGCGTTTACCTTGCCGGATCAGAACGGCCGGCCCGTGTCTCTTGCGGACTTCGCCGGCAGAAGGGTTGTGCTTTACTTCTACTCCAAGGACAATACGCCAGGATGCACCCGGCAGGCCTGCGCCTTCGCTGCGGCTTACGGCGAGTATGAGCAGCTGGGGGTCACCGTGATCGGCGTCAGCCGGGATTCCGCGGAATCCCACAAAAAATTCGCGGAGAAAAACCATCTGCCGTTTCTTTTGCTCTCCGATCCCCAGCGTCAGGCCATTGAATCGTACGGCGTCTGGCAGGAGAAAAAGCTCTACGGAAAGGTGAGCATGGGCGTGGTGCGGACAACCTATCTCATCGACGAGAAGGGCTGCATCGAAAAGGTCATGCCGCGGGTGAAGCCGGATACCAACGCCGCGGAGGTGCTTGCCTGGCTGCGGGCCGAAGCCTGAACGTTTCAAAACAAATCCGGGGAACGCAGAAATGCGTTCCCCGGATTTGTTTCCCGAAAGCCGCAATGCTCCGGACTTTGATTGATGTTCATTCTCCCATGGCAAGAGCGGAAGTCCCGGACGGCGCCGCCTTGCGGAACAGCTGCGCCTTCACAATCCATACGGTATATTCCCGGCCTGTCTGCACGCAAACCATCATGCGGAGGCGGAAAACAGTCCGGCGATGGTTTTGAGAAGAAAAGAAAATAAAGCGGCTCCGCTCGCCGAGCGGAGCCGCCAATGAACGAGAAAACGAGGGTTTATTCCGCAGAGGGCTTTTCCTTGCGGGCAGCCATGGCCTTCTGGAGCCAGTCCTTGCCGTCCACAAAGCGGGCAACGATGTAACTGACCACGTAGTCGCCGGAGGAGTTGATCATCGTCGCAGGGGGATCCACCAGGTTGCCGATGGTGATGGCGATGGGATAGGCCAGATCCATCCGGTCGGGGAAGAAGATGGAGCAGATGATGAACTCGCCGATGTAGCCGCCGCCGGGGATGCCGGACATACCCACAGAGGACAGCACGGCCACGATGATGATTTTGACGAAGGTGCCGATACCGGAGAAGGAATAGCCGAACACGCCGAACAGGAAGGCAATCTTCAGCACACAGGAGAAGCAGGAGCCGTCCATGTGCATGGTGGCGCCCAGCGGAATGACGATCTCAGCGACATCCTTGGGGATGCCGGTCTCCTCGGCAACCTCCATATTGGTGGGGATGGTGGCCACAGAAGAGCAGGTGCCCAGAGAGGTGACAGCCGGACGCAGAATATGGCTGAACATCTCCTTCACAGCGCCCTTGCCGCCGCCGAAGCGGGCAAACAGGGGGAATGCGGTGAACACGTAGATGAAGCACAGCGGATAATACACAGCCAGCGCACGGCCGTAGTCGGCGGTGATCTGCGGGCCGTAGGTTGCCACCAGATTGGCGAAGAAGCCGAAGAAGGCGATGGGGGCATAGTAGGTGACAATCCGGACGACCTGCATCATGGCGTTGGAAAGATCGTTCAGGAACTTGCCGACGATGGAGTCGGGGCCGCCGTTCATGTTGACGCCAAAGCCGAAGATGATGGAGAACACGATCAGGGGCAGCATGGACTTCCGGGACAGCAGAGCGACGAAGTCCTCCGCCGTGAAGAAGCTGACGATCAGCTCGGAGATGCTCTTTTGCTCATCCACAGTGCCGCTGGCAATGTTTTTCCAGGGCGCGAGGACGGGCGGGACGATCCGCATCAGAACGATCATGATCGCGGCGGCGATGGCGCCGGTGACCACAAAGGTGATGATGGTGGAACTCATGATCTTGCCCGCACGCTTGCGGCTTCTCATGTTGGCCACGGCACCGCCGATGGAGGCGAACACCATGGGCACCACGATGCAGAACATCAGGTTGATGAACACCTGGCCCAGCGGAGCCAGCACCGTGGCTCCGGCTTTAACCACGTTGCCGTCCGCGTCCGCCTGATAGGGGAACAGAGCGCCGACGACGCAGCCGAGAATGATGGCTCCGACCATGCAGATCAGAAGGCCGTAGTTTTTCAGAATCGACTTTTTATGCATACTTTTTCCTCCTTACACGATAAACACACACTATTTTGCAAGGCAGAGGTCCTCGTCCGTAACCTCGCCCTTTGCGACGATATTTGTGGGCCCCGTCAGATAGAGATCCGTGATCCGGGCTCCCTCCCGGAGAACGTCCACCGTCAGGCGGCCGCCTGTCATGTCGACACGGACGCCCTGCCCCGAAACCTTCCCGGTCATGGTCAGCACCGTGACGACGCTGCCGGTCCCCGTGCCGCAGGCGTAGGTAAAATCCTCCACGCCCCGCTCGAAGGTCCGCTCGAAAACGGCATCTTCGCCGACGATCTCATAGAAGTTCACGTTGGCGCCCTTGGGGAAGGAGGGGTGCCAGCGCAGGCTCCGGCCCAGCTCCCGCAGCTCGTTTTCGTCTGCGTCCCGCAGATGGGCGTAGGGAACCACGGCATGGGGCAGCCCCGGATTTCCCAGCTCCACATAGGAACAGGAATAGCGCACGCCGTCCACTTCAACCGGATGATTCAGCTCCACCGTAGTGGGGTCGTTGAGCCGGATGCGGTACAGGCGACTGTCGATCCGGCGCCCGGTGACGATGCCGGCGGTCGTCTCCACCGTCTGCGTTTCGCCGGCAAGGCCGTTTTCATAGCCGTACCGGCAGATGCAGCGGGCGCCGTTGCCGCACATTTCGCCCAGACTGCCGTCGGAGTTGTAAAACCGCATCCGGTAGTCGCCGCCGTCCTCCGGCGCGTCCACGATCATCAGACCGTCCGCGCCGATGGACATATGGCGCTCGCACAGGGTTTTGGCCAGAGCCGGGAAGGATTCCGCCGGCAGATGCTCCTCTAAATTGTTGAGCAGGATGAAATCATTGCCTGCTCCGTTCATCTTCCAGAATTTCAAAGTACCACCGCTTTCCTGCATGGTTGTTCCTATTATAACAGCACAAATTCTGCAAATACACCGAAGAAAGTGCTACAAACATTGCAAATCCTGCGGCATCCGAAAAAGCGGCTGCGGAATTGCACATTTTTCGCCGGTGTGTTATGCTGAATTTGCCGAGGGGAGGGGACTGCGTGGCCAAGAGAAATGCCAGAAATACGCGGGGGAGAATCATTTCCGCCGCATGGAGGCTCTTTTATGAGCAGGGATACGAGAACACCACGGTGGAGGACATCGTCTTTGAATCGGAGACGTCCAAGGGATCGTTCTACCATTATTTCGATGGGAAGGATGCGCTGCTGGGAACGCTGGCCAACGTATTTGATGAGAAATACGAGGAGCTGATGCGGGACATGAAACCCGGCATGAGCGCGCTGGACCGGCTGATCTACCTGAATCACGAGCTGTTTGCCATGATCGACGACAGCGTTTCTCTGGATCTGCTGACGCGTCTGCTGTCCACACAGCTGCTGACCCGGGGCGAGAAGCATCTGCTGGATCGCAACCGATACTATTTTAAATTGCTCCGTCAGATTGTCAACGAAGGAATTCAGGCCGGAGAGTTTCGCGGCGGGCTGACGGTCAACGACATTGTAAAGGCCTATGCCCTTTGGGAGCGCGCCCTGCTGTACGACTGGTGCCTGTGCGGCGGCGAGTATTCTCTGGTGGCTTACACGGATCAGATGACGCCGGTTTTTCTGAACGGATACAGGGCGTCCGGCCGGAGTACCTGACAGGGTCAGAAATTTGATTTCAATTTGAATCTCATAAATCGTTCAGCACACAACTATTGTGCAGCAAAGAAAATACCCACAAGATACAGAACATGGTATAGAACTAATTCTATACCATGTTCTGTATTTCGTTCTATAATTATGTGTGGTATAATGCTCGCCATATTGAGTGTGTGGGCTGATTGCCCAAAGGAGAGCGAATATGACAAGCACAATCGGAATCTGTATCAGCATCGTGATCTATCTGGTGGCAATGCTGCTCATCGGCGCAGCCTGCTCCAAACGCAACAAAACCACGGACGACTTCTACCTGGGCGGACGGAAGCTGGGACCTTTCGTTACCGCCATGAGCGCCGAGGCCTCGGATATGAGCAGCTGGCTGCTCATGGGCCTGCCCGGCGTCGCATATCTCACCGGCGTGGCCGACGCCGGCTGGACGGCCATCGGACTGGCTGTGGGCACCTATCTCAACTGGCTGCTGGTGGCAAAGCGCATCCGCGTTTATTCCACCGAGCTGGGAGCCATCACCGTGCCGGACTTCTTTGCCCGCCGGTTCGATGACAAGCAGCACATTCTGACTGCCATCTCCGCGGTGGTCATCCTGATTTTCTTCATCCCCTACACCGCCTCCGGCTTCGCCGCCTGCGGCAAGCTGTTCAGCAGTCTGTTCGGCGTCAACTATGTGGCTGCCATGGTGATCTCCGGCGCAGTCATTGTGGCATATACCACCATGGGCGGCTTTCTGGCCGCCTCTACCACCGATCTGGTGCAGAGCATCGTGATGACGGCAGCCCTCTTTATTATGATGGTGTTCGGCGTACATATGGCCGGCGGCATGGATGCCGTCATGACCAATGCCCGTTCGCTGCCCGGCTACCTCTCCATGACCATGTCCTATGATGTGGCCAGCAACTCCGCCGGAGCCTACCGGCCCATCACGATTATTTCCACTATGGCGTGGGGCCTCGGCTATTTCGGAATGCCCCACATCCTGCTGCGGTTTATGGCCATCGAGGATAAGGAGAAGCTCAAGCTCTCCCGCCGTGTTGCCACCATCTGGGTCGTGATCTCCATGTTTGTCGCCATCTTTATCGGCGTTGTCGGTCTGGCTGTCTCCGCTGCCGGCGCAGTGGATACTCTGCAGGGCTCTGCCGCCGAGACCATCATCGTCCGGCTCTCCGGCCTGCTGGCCTCCTTCGGCTTTGTTCCCGCGCTGCTGGCCGGCGTCGTGCTGGCAGGCATTCTGGCCAGCACCATGTCCACTGCGGACTCCCAGCTCCTTGCAGCCGCCTCCAGCGTTTCGCAAAACCTGATGGACGAGTGCTTCCATGTAAAGGTCAGCGAGCGGGTCAAGGTCTGGACCGCCCGTGGCACTGTGCTGGGCATCTCCCTCATCGGCATGATCCTTGCCCGGAATCCCGACAGCTCCGTGTTCGCCATCGTATCCTTTGCATGGGCGGGCTTCGGCGCGGCCTTCGGCCCCGCCATGCTGTTCTCCCTGTTCTGGAAACGCACTACCAAATGGGGCATTCTGGCCGGTATGCTTTCCGGCGGCGTGATGATCTTTGTGTGGAAGTATCTGGTCCGGCCTCTGGGCGGCGCATGGAACATCTATGAGCTGCTGCCTGCGTTTGTTGTCAGCTGCCTCTTTATTCTGATTGTCAGTCTGGCGACCAAGGCGCCTTCTCAGGAGATTCAGGACAAGTTCGACACGATTAAGCCACTGACAAAAGCATAATTCATAAGCTGAACTGATGAAGCTGCCGTGCATGAGAAGTGCGCGGCAGCTTTTTTTCAAAAACTTTGAAAATAGGCTTGACAATTGGGGGATAGACTGGTATTCTAACAAAGCTGTCCGGCAGGGCGGCGGCCGACTGGAAGGAAGCCCGAAAGGGCCGAAAAAAACAGTTGACAAAAGGGAACCGATGTGGTAACCTATAAAAGTTGCTGAAAAC